>Ga0247610_10001889_pt1 | contig 25132 bp, 27 predicted proteins | sample 174DNAGHGhighgp2_FD_193483 | JGI IMG/M metagenome (GOLD analysis project Ga0247610, IMG submission 193483) | Sheep rumen microbial communities from Palmerston North, Manawatu-Wanganui, New Zealand - 1742 DNA GHGhigh gp2 | ecosystem: Host-associated > Mammals > Digestive system > Stomach > Rumen...
AAAAAATTTTTTAAAACAAATAGTATATCTATTCCTAAAAATGTAAAATTATTCTTTTTAGATGATCTTTTTCATATTGCTGATCAGATAGATAATTTATTTGAATATTACAATCGAAAAAGAACTATTTTAAAATATGTATTAAAACCTTCTTTTTATTTAATAAATTTAAAGTATATTGAAAAAGATAAATATCTTCATACAATATGTAATCTATTAGATGGTATTGAAAATATTGAATGGTTATATAATAATTTAAAAGAAATTTTAAAAGAAGGTGAATTAACTAAACCTATTATGCTATTAAGAGGACTTAATGAAGAATATTTTAATACTTCTATAATGAGTTTAAAAAATTGTATAATTACTAAATCATTTCTTTCTCAAATGGAAAATAAAATGCAATATCAGATGGAAAGCGTTCCTCTTGATTTCTTTTACAATCAACTCTTGACTCTTCATTTTAATGATTTTGAAACAAGGAAAATATGATACCAAAACAACTCTTTTTTGTATGGCTAGGAAATGGATTTCCTTTATATTTTAGTAATGTTCTTAAAAATTATAAAGAAGTAAATCCAAGTTTTAATATAAATCTAATTAATATAAATATATCTGATTTGGAGAATATTTCATTTGTAAAATCAAATAAACTTTTATATGAATCATTTATCAATCTTGTGAATAATGAATATTATTATAATTTAGCTAATAAGAAAACTTTTGTTTTATCATTAAGTATGATATATAAAAAGAAGATATTAAATACTTATGGTGGTATTTATCTTGATTTAGATACCTTTCCAATTAAACCATTTGATGATAAATTACTTTCTAAAGAAAAATTTAATTGTATGAATTCATTTTCTGATAATGCATTTATTAATCAAGATTCATTTTTCTTTGGTAATAGAAGATTAGAAGACGAAAAAGATAGTGGAGGAAAGATGGAATTTCTATTTCCTCTTTATAACATTCCAGAAACTTCTTTTTTAAAAGAAAAATTTTATAATGGGATGCTTAAATATGGAGATTATTATAATACTCCTAAGCATCATTATATAGACCATTATAGAACTAATTCTTACTTAAATCTAAATAATACTAAATGCAACTTATGCGTTTATGATTCTTTTATAAAAGAACCCATTTCAAAAGGAAGAACTAAAGTTCTTGAATACTTAGAGGACTTATAGAATGATTTACATTTTTAGTAATGTATACAAGTTTTCATCAGATGAAAAATTTGTAAGGAAGCTTAATGATACTTTTAAAAACAAAAAAGACATATACTTCCATTTAAATAAATGCATACCATTTCATCATGGATATGAATTTTTTAAAGATAAGAAAAACTATGCTTTAATTAATTCTCCTTCTAGATTATCTCTAGATATTGTTAAAGATAATAAGGATAAACTTAATGATGATAATTTTACTTTTGGATATGCTGATTTATTAAAAAATAATAAAATTAAAAGCTTTAAAGATGTATTTCTTTATGGAAATCAAATCTTCTCAATTTTTAACTTTATAAATCTTCCTTGGTATGATGCTCCTGTATCTTATAAAAAAGATGGGGAACACAAATTCCCAACTACAGGTTATCATGCTTACTTTTTAGCCAGAGACTTTTTCTGTACTGATGAAGTTACTTTAGTAAACTTTTATGGTTCTAAAGATAATTCAACTGATAAATGGCAAGGTCATAATTGGAATTTTGAAGAGGAAACTTATAAAAAGATTAATGCTAGAAAGATATTCTTAGAGGAAAGTTAATATGAAAATTCACTATATTACTTTTGCTACTTCAAATTGGGTCCAATCAAAGCCTAGATTAATGAGACAAATAGATTCTATTCAGAAATATAATTTATTTGATACAGTAAAATTTCTAAATGAATTTGATTTAGGTAGTGATTTTTATACTAGATTTGGAAAGTACATTATACAAGATAAGCATGGATTTTTATATTATGTATGGCAACCATATTTAGATTTACAAGAACTTTCTAAATTAGAAGATGGTGATTATTTAGTCTATATGGATGGTGGAAGTTCATTTACTAGAGATCCAGAACATGATGCTAGAGCTATAAAATATGCAGTAGATAAATTAGATAAAAGTCCTAGTAATTTATTTTTTTCAATGTCCACTATGTATAGTGTTAAATTCAGAAATATAGCTAAGAAGAAATTTATAGAGAAATTTAAACCTGATGAATTTCTTATGAATAGATTTCCTCATTATCAAGCAGGTTTTATAGTATTCAAAAAGAATCAACAGGCAATAGATTTTTGTAAAAAATGGTATGAAATGATGAGAGATAATTATGAAGAGATTGTAAGGTTAAGGGTACCTAGAGGAGAAATTTTTAATGATTCTTCTAGTCAATGTTATCTTCAGTATCTTATGTATACATTGAAGGTTCCATGTATAAAAATTGATTATTTTAAAAGATTTGCAACTAGAATAAGAAAATAGTTAGGAAATTAAAATGAATGTTCATTATATTACATTTGCCACTTCAAATTGGGTCCAATCAAAACCTAGATTATCAGCTCAATTACTTAAAATTCAGCAAAGAACAAATAAGTTTTTTAAGACAGTAAGATTTCTAAATGAACTTGATATAAATGATGAATTCTATGCTTTATTTGGAAAATATATTATACAGGATAAAACTGGATTTTTATATTATACATGGAAACCATATTTGCTTATGCAGGAGCTTTCTAAATTACAAGATGGTGAATATATGATTTATATGGATGGTGGAAGTTCATTTACTGCGAATATCGATCAAGATATTAGAGCCATAAAAGGTATAATAGACAAATTAGAAAAATCTGATAAAGTTTTCTTTGCTATGTCTGCTTTATATACTTATAATTTTAAATGTATAACTAAAAAGAAGTTCATAGAGAAGTATAAACCAGATGATACTCTTCTATATAAGTTCCTTCATTATCAATCAGGTTTTATAGTATTTAAGAAAAATAAAGAGTCATTAGATTTTTGTACGAAGTGGTATGAAATGATGAGAGATAATTATGAAGAAATTGTAAGATTAAGAGTACCTAGAGGAGAAATTTTTAATGACTCTGCCGATCAATGCTATATGCAGTATCTTATGTATACATTAAAAGTACCATGCTTTGTATTTGATTATTGTAAGAAATTTTCAACTAGAATCAAAAAATAGCTATGATACCTAAGCAAGCTTTTTTTATCTGGATAGGTGAAACACCTTCCTATACAGATTTCGTAATAAATACATTTAGAGAAGTTAATCCAACTTTTACATTTAATTTAATTCATTTGCCAGAAGAAGTAATTGTTAATAAAGAATTTCATAAAGCAATTTATAACAATAATGACATAGTAGATGCTATTGAATTTTCTTATGATTGTATTGAAAAGACATTGACTTATAATAGAAATAATAAATACTATAAATATATAAAAATGATAACTGATAAGAAAAATGTATTTCTTAGAAGAGGATTTTCTACATACTTTTCTGATATTTTGAGATTAGAGATAATAGAGAGAATGGGTGGTATTTATCTTGATTTAGATACATTTCCAATTAAGCCATTTGACGATGAGCTATTAAAATTAGATCATTTTAATGCAATAATAACTAAGAAAAATTGTAGAGAGTTTTTCTTTTTTGGAGCCAAGAAAGGAATAAATTCTTGGTTTACTAGTTATGATACAACTATTTTAAATGAAAGTTTAGGTTATACTAGAGACGATGTAGAACCAGAGTTATTTGACAAATTTAATAAAGGTATATTAAAGTATGGAGATGTTAAAGGAATTAGGTATATAGAACATTTTCGTACTAAGTATTGGAGAAATGAAAATTATTCTGGAAATCATTTAGCTATGGATAAATTATTCAAAACCAATTATGAATAAAAAGAAGAAGGCTTTTATAACAGGAATTACTGGTCAAGATGGATCTTTTTTAGCCGAATATCTCTTAGAACAGGGATACAATGTCTATGGAATTATTAGAAGATCCTCTTCTTTTAACACTAAAAGAATTGACCATATATTTAATAAGCTTAATCTAGATTATTGTGATTTATCTGAAAGTGGAAGATTATATGACTTATTAAATAAAATAAGACCTGATGAAATATATAATTTAGCCGCACAAAGTCATGTTAGAGTTTCATTTGATGAACCTGAATATACAAGTGATATTACAGGACTAGGAACTTTAAGAATTCTGGAATGTATTAGAAGACTTAGAGATTCTAAATTTATGAAATTTTATCAAGCATCTTCATCAGAAATGTTTGGTGGATCTAATCATGTCATTAATGAGAAAACTCCTTTTAATCCAAGATCACCTTATGCTGCTGCTAAAGTATATTCTTTTTATGTGACTAAGAATTATAGAGAAGCTTATAAAATTTTTGCTTGTAATGGTATTCTATTTAATCATGAATCAGAAAGAAGAGGAGAAACTTTTGTAACTAGAAAAATTACAAAAGCAGTATCTAGAATATATTATGGACTACAAAATCATATAGTATTAGGAAATCTAAATGCTATGAGAGATTGGGGTTATGCTAAAGATTATGTAAAGGCTATGTACATGATGTTACAGCATAAATATCCAGATGATTATGTTATAGCAACTCATGAAACACATACTGTTAAAGAATTTCTCTTTAAATGTTTTGATTATGTTAATATGAATCCAGTAGGAAAAATTAAGATTAATTTAAAGAAATATGGAAGACCTACAGAAGTTGATATGCTTTTAGGAAATTATTCTAAAGCTAGAGATTTATTAGGATGGAAACCAGAAACTAGTTTTAGTCAATTAGTTAAAATAATGATGGATCATGATTTAGAAGAAGCCAGAAAAGAGAAAAGAGCAAAAAATGATTCCTAAAAATCTTTTTTTCTTATGGTTTGGTGATGATCCAATTCCTAAGTATGCAGAGAATGTAATAAGAACTTATAAAGAAGTAAATCCTGATTATATGGTAAAATTATATCTTAAAAATATTAAGGAAATTGAAGAAGAGAAAACTAAAGATGATATTTTAGATAAAGCTAGAAAAGAGGCTATAGTTAATAAATTAAAATTCTTTCCAAATAAACCATTTATAATTCTTTTATCGGTTGCTTATAGAAAACTTATAGTTAATAAATATGGTGGTATTTATCTTGACTTAGATACATTCCCAATTAGACCATTTGATGATTTACTTTTAAATAGAGATTGTTTTACTTGTAATAAGGTAGAAAATAAGAAATTTATTAAAAGAGATATTTTCTTTTTTGGAGCTAAATCAGGAAAACTTGATTTAGAAAATGCTACTAATCTTTTTCCAACTAGAATAGCTAAAGATAAGGATAAAGTATTAGCTTATAAATTTTTTAATGGTACTATAAAGTATGGTGAAAAAGTAGGAAACTCTGCTTTTCAATATATAGACCATTATTGTGATTATACTTGGAAACCAGGAGCTAATAGAATAACTCCTTGTAAATACGATGAAATGCTTAAAGGCTTTACAAAAGAAAAGAAAAAATGAAAAAAAGTAAAATTTTAATTCTTGGTGGAAGTGGATTAGTGGGTTCTTCTATTATTAGAAAGCTTAATAAAGAAGGATTTACTAATCTGCTTTATCCGTCCCATCAACTGTTGGATTTAACTAGACCAAATAGAATATGGACTTATTTAGAATGTAATAAACCTGATATAATTATTGTAGCTGCTGCAAAAGTAGGTGGTATAGGAGCTAATTCAAGATCTAATTCAAGTTTTCTTTATGACAATATGATGATTAATTTTAATATAATTAAGATTGCAAGTGAAATGAAAATTCCAAAGCTTATATTTTTAGGAAGTTCCTGTATATATCCTAAAACACTTATTGGACCAATAAAAGAAACTAAGCTTCTTTCCAATTACCTAGAAGAAACTAATGAAGGATATGCTTTAGCTAAGATATCTGGAATTAAATATTGTCAATTTTTAAGAAAAGAATATGGATTAGATTATATCTCATTAATGCCATGTAATCTATATGGACCAAATGATAATTATGATTTAGAAAATAGTCATGTATTTCCTAAATTTATAAGAGTATTTTTAGAAGCTAAAGAACAAAAAAAGAAAGAAGTTATTTTATGGGGTTCAGGGGATGTATTAAGAGAATTTATGCATGTGGATGATTTAGCTAATGCAGTCTATTTATGTATTAAAAGTAAAAAGAAACTTCCTGATTTGATGAATGTAGGATATGGTGCAGATCTTTTAGTATCAGATCTTGCTAATAGAATGAATAAGATTATTTGTAATGGAAAGATAAAGATAAAATGGGATTATATTAGACCAGATGGAACTTATAGAAAACTTATGGATTCTAGTTTAATTAGAGATACATTAGGTTGGAAACCTGAAATTGATTTAGATACTGGAATTAAAATGACATTAGATTCTTATATTAAGGAAAGAAAATGATTCCCTCAAAATCACCTATTCCAAAACAAGTATTCTTTTTATGGTTTGGTGATGATCCCATTCCTAAGTATGCAGAGAATGCTATGAATACTTTTAAGAAAGTTAATCCTGAATTTACTATAGATTTGATTGAAAAAAGTATTAGTGATATTGAATCTGATGATATAAAAGATGAAATTCTTAAAAAATCTGTAGAAATAACAAAAAGAGAACATGAGAAAGCAACTAATCCTAAACCTTTTGTAATTTCTCTTTCAGATGTTTATAGAAAGATATTAATAGATAGATATGGTGGTATTTATCTTGATTTAGATACTTTTCCTATAAAGCCATTTGATGATTATTTATTATCACAAGGATTTATGGGTTCTACTTATATTAGTGAAAATCATTGTTTTATGAGAAGAGATATATTTTTTATTGGATGTAAGAAAGATGGTTTTCGTTTTAATCTTTCATCTAGGACATTATTTCCTAATCTTATGGCTAAAGTTAAGAATAAGTATTTAGCTGATAAATTTTTTAATGGTACTATAAAATATGGTGAACGAGTTGGTTCGCCTGAATACAATTATATAGACCATTATTGTGATTATACTTGGAAACCAGGAGCTAATAGAATAACTCCTTGTAAATACGATATACCAAAGAATAAATAGGAATTTATTATGATTCCAAAGCAAATATTTTTCTTATGGTTTGGTGATAATCCACCTCCTAAATATGCAGAGAATGTAATAAAAACTTTTAAAGAAGCTAATCCTGATTTTAATATTGATTTAATTAGAAAATCTAATAAAGAAATTGAAAGCCCTAATATTAATGACGATTTATTAGTAAGATCAGTAGCATTAGCTAAGGAATGTAAAGAAACTATAAAAAGACTTCCTTTTATAATTATAGTTACAAATATGTATAGAAAGCTTATAGTTAATAAGTATGGTGGTATCTATTTAGATATAGATACATTTCCTATAAAACCATTTGATGAATATTTATTATATAAAGAGTTTCAAGCAACTAGTTATATTCTATCAAATAAAACTAAAATTGTCTTAGATATATTTTTTATTGGAGGACACAAAGGTTGCTTTAATACTGTAACATTAGATGAAGCTGAAATGCTTCAATGGAACAGTCCTGCCTTTGCAGCTTTGCTTTCTCCTAATAAAAATGCTAAGTTTAGTATTTATCATGAGGCCTTTTTTAATGGGACTCTTAAGTATGGAAATCATGTTGCTTGTCCGAGTTTTGCATATATTGACCATTATGCAGATTATACTCATAAAAAAGAAAATAATAGAGTACCATTAACATCATACGATAAAGGATACAGATAAAAAATCCCCTTTTCCTACATAAAGGAAAAGGGGATTTATCTGCAAGATACTTATTTCATATAAATATATTCATGAACATCCTATTAACTCTTTATTTTTTGGTAAAATATGTCAAAATGTATTATTCATGAAAGAATTTATCCAAAAATTCAGAAGACATTTTCCTCTAAAAAGGCAATGTTTTTTAAGATAATTCAAGACTATTTGGATGAAAATCATGAAGCTCTTTTTGCTAACAATCCAGGTCCAAGGCTTTCCTTTACTACAAGATATGAAATCAGAATGTATGATTTAGTAGGCGTAACTCCTGAAGAGATTGAAACTGCTGTAAAAGATTCTGGTGAAAATAAAGCTGGTTGGTATAACAGAAACAGACCAGTATATCCATTTCTTGTAGAATGTATAAGATATTTTGACAAAATTAAAGATAAAAAAATGAAAGATATCACTGTTATATTTCTAACTATTCTCATTTATTCCTTCAATCAAAGACAGTTTGTAAGATATAATACTGGTTCAGGATTTGAGAATTGTATGCAGTATACAGTAAATAATCTTTCAGAAAAGTATCTTTTGAAACAGCTTGGAACTATATACAAGTGTCTGGAAGCAACAGGGCTTAAAGCTGATCAAACCTATACAAGTCTAATTAGAAGTAATACTGATTTTGATAATCTTCAATATTTTACTAATATATTAACTCGTGTTAGACAATTCTTAAAAAAGATAATGCAGCAATTCTATGCTAATAAAGCATCTGGAAAATATATAAATGCTGTAAATGAAACTGCTACTGATGAAGGCGAAAAAACTGGCTTAAGAGAAGTAGATAGTGGTTCTGCACAAGTAGAAAAAATAGTAAATTTATCAATGTTATATGCCAAAACTAATAAACCTAATATAAAGATGGTTAGTTTAGCTGCTAAAGTAAATGATGTTTCACAAAATGGTCTTTATATGGCTATTGAAAAGATATTTAAAAATGAAAATTCTAGACTAGAAGAAGTATTTAGATTAATTGTCACTATATTCTTAATAGATGAAAAACAAACTTATGAAAATATTAATTCATCTAAATTTATATTGATATGTCAAAGAACTTATTCAAAATCTCATACAAATGAAAAGAATGTATTAGATTTAAAACAAAAATTATCTGATTTACTTCAAGACTATTGTGTAGAATACATAAAATCTAATCGTGCTGCTACTAAGATTAATTTTAAAAAAGCTCTTTTTTACTACTTGATAATGCATATTCAAGTATCTAAACGTGGTGGAAGTTAAAAATGTCTATTTCTGAAATAAGTTTCGAAGCTTCTAAAAAAGCTCGTAATGATTTCTTTGCTCCTGCAAATACAAAAGGAGCAGGAGACTATCTTGATAATAAGAATGTAATTAAAGGAGTTCATTATAGGGTAGATAGTGATCCTAATATTCCTAAAGTAGATAATTTTATTACTAATAGTGCTGGTAGTACTCTTGATAATTTTAAACCTTATGATACTTCAAGTATAAAGATGAATTTTGATAAGCCACAACTTACTCCTGATGGAAAATTTAAGTTTATATGGTGTCCTTTTGGTTCTGCTATGGTTTGTGGAATTATAGATAATCAGAAAGATTATATTGATCTTTGGTCTAAAGAAAGTAAAATGTTCTTTAGAGGTGATGAGTCTCATCCTGACTCTTATAAGTCTGTAACCCAAAGATCTAGAGATTTTGACTTTTATACTGAAGGAAATATCATATTTGGTTTTGCTTCTTTAAAAGATGCTTATGAATATATTGCTGCTTCTAATAGTAAAGATGAAAAGAAGTTTGTAGATTCACAGATTTTAAGTTTCTTAGGTTTACCTCTTAGGACTAATTTTAATGCTGATGCTAATCAAACACCAGCTATTGGTTCTTCAGTTGTATTAGATCCTATTGCTTATCTTGGAAGAGTTCCTATTGAGACAGTTAATAGAAAATCATATGATGAATGTGTTTCTGTTAAGCAAATTGTTAGATATAATAAAAATATTTTTACAGTAGTAATGTTTAATATTAAGATGGCTAATATAAAGAGAATTCGTATTAATAAAGATAATGAAAGCCTTGTTAAAGTATTTAAATATACTAATAACTTTTCTGAAAATGAGTATAGAGCTGTTATTAGAAATATAATTACAGATGTTACACCTCTTGAAGGTCATGAGCAAATTCTCATGAAGGAAAAACAAGATGGAAGAACTGATTATGAAGGTGGTGGAATAACTGTAATTAAGGAATCTGCTTTTGAAGGCGAATGGATGAATAAGAATGAAACTACAGAGATTCCTAATATAGTATTTGTTCCTATTGGAGATACTTTAGATGATGAAGAATTATTAGATAAAGTTATTGAAATGACAGATGATGTTCTTAATAAGGAAGAAAGTAATTTAGCAAAAGACACTGAAGAAATGATGGCTACTGAACATATGGATCTAGTTGAAATTCCTGAAGAAGAAGATTTAGATGAAATGGATGTAAAGGAACTAGAAGACATTGCAGTTGCTGGAGACGAAGATTTAGAAGAAGATGACGATGATGATACTGATTATTCAGATCACATTGAAGAATCTATTGATCTTCCTGATGTGTGTAAACTAAAGGTTTAATAATGCCTATTTCTAAAGATAAAAGGAAAAAGATTGAATCAAAGGTTCTCGAAACTTTTAAGTTGCTTGATCCATCATTAAGCAATTACAAAAGATATAAGGGAATCTTTGATTCAATGTCCGATACTCAATTTTCAACATGGTTCACTCAATTTGCTAAAGATGAAAGTGAGAACTTTTATTTAGAAGTAATGACTTATAAGAATGAACCATCGTTGCAAGATATAATGAAAACAGCTAAATTCTTAAAACTTCCTTTAAAAGAAAGAGTTACACTTAATCATTTAGGCGGAGTTAAGACATACTCTGATGTTCCTGTTGGTTATTTATTCCTTAAAAGACAGCAACAAATAGTTTCTAAGAAAAATTCTATTGCTGGAAATATTAAGAAAAGAAATATGAGAACTGGTCAGGTTACAGATAAGTCTAAAGCAGTTCATGTTTCAGACCTAGAGAATTCAGCTATTCAAGTAATTGGTGCAGATTTAGCACTTAAAGAGTTATTTGGTCCAAGAGCAGATAGTACAGACGCTAAGAATGAAATGTATGTAAGAATATCTAATGAAGGATATTTTAGAACTACAGATTTACCTAATAATAAGAAAAATAAGACTACACTTAATACAGTAAATGTTCTTTTCTTAGGTGCTGGTATTAAAACTAATTTAGTTAATAATTCTTTATTACTTCCTATTTCTACTACTTTAGTTTCTAAAGAAGAAAAGACAAATAAAAAAAGGAATATGTCAGATGTTAGGATCGATTATTAACTTTTTTTCTTCATTACTGAATATAACAGCCTCAATTAATAATACTATGGAAAGAGAAGCCAAAACAGAAAAAGATATTAAAAAAGATAATAAAGATATTAATGAAGGAAATGTAAATGATATGGCTATGAAGATACATGAATTTACTAATGTATGTCCTTTAGATGAGGAGAAAAAAGATGAAAAAACTACTCTATAAACTTCAATCTAAATTTCTTAAAATGTTTGGAGATATTAAAATATTTGGATATCCTATGTTTTTAGTTTATGACCCTAGTGATTATGAAATTACAGGAAAAGAAATATTAAAAGTATTAAGAACAATACAAGAAGGTGATGTAGTTATAAGAGGATATAATCATTATTTAGATGGAAAGTTTATACCTTCTAAAGAAGGCTGGTCTCATGCAGGTTTATATATAGGAAATAATTCAATAATTCATGCTGTAGCTGAAGGAGTTTCTAGAATCAATATAATTGATTTTATGCAGTGTGATAGAATTTGCGTATTAAGACCTTCTAAAAATAAAGTTAAAGCTATAATGAAAGCCAAAGAATTTCTTAGAAATAAGATTCCTTATGATTTTGGCTTTAAGAATGATGTTTCTGAATTATATTGCTTTGAATTAGCTGGAATTTGTTATGAAGACCTTGATATAAAGAAGATGACAGCTTCACTATTAGGAGGACTTATTAAGAAAAAAGAAAAAGTCTATCTAGCTGAAAGCTTTTTAAATTCTCCTGATTTCAAGGTTATATTTAAGTTCAACCCTAAATACGATAAAAAAGATGAAAAATCAAGCGAAGAATAATGCCATTACCAGAGTAATACTGAAAATAATAGATTTAGCATATACTTTAATAGGTTTTCTAAATAGATGTATAGAATACAAATTAAAGAAAAAAGAAATAGAAAAACAAGAAAAGAAAGAATTAGATACTGAGATTAAAAATAATAATGAAGCTATAGAAAATGGAGATATTGATCATATGACTGAAAAAATTAAAGAATACTGGAATCTAGAAAAAGGTAAAAAGAAATGAAAAAGTTCTTTGTATTAGCGACTATTATCGTTTTATTATCTGGATGCGCAACTAAACCAGATCTTGTTGTAGTAGAAAAAGAAGATGTTCCTGTACCTATGCAATATGAAGGTAAGGATGGATATTGGCTTAGTAAATCAAGAATGATGATGTTTTTTGAGATTGCTGAAAGATATAAAACAATGATTAATAATAAAGCAGATAAACGATAATAATTATTTAAATTTATATTTATAAAAGGTATAACAAATGAAAGTAAATCAAAGTCCAGATGACTTAATAAGAATCATGATGAAGAAAATATTTAATAGAGTTAAGAAGAAACCTTTTATAATAGCTTCATATTATGATAAAAAAGGATGTTTTAGAGAATTTGCTTTATATATTGGTGGAATAAAAAGATTGTCATTAAGACAATATTATTTCTTTTCAGCTTTATTTAGATTCAGAATAAAAGAAGCAATTAATTTTCTTAAAAAAGGAAAATACTCCATTATACTTAAAAATCATAAAGGTAGGATTATAGATTGTAATAAGAATATTAAGAAATCTTTTTTGATACCTACTTTTTCTAAATTCTTAAAAGAATTTTTCTCTAACTATTAAAGTGAAATGGATAAGAACTCTTTGTGGTTCTTATCCTTTCTTAATTTTGTCAAAATATATTATTAAAATCTTTAATAAAACTTTTAATTGTGTTATTTTTACAATAAAGAAAAAGGAAGAATAATGGGATTCAATTCACAATTTAATAAGGTCATTGAGGAAAAGAATCTTGGTGGCTTTATCGAAAGACCTCATTATAAGACTGGAATAGATTATCTCGATTATATTAATGGTCATTATAATTCCAAAGGTGAACTTAATTTAGGTATATCTGGAGGAAGATATGCTACTTTTGTAGGTGGTTCAGGTTCTGGTAAATCTACTATTGCTATTCAAGCGGCTACTAATATTGTAAGGCAGTTTCAAGATGATGGAACTTTAATAGTATATGATTGTGAGAAGAGTGCATCTTATGAGCGTATTTGTGCTTTAGGCGCATTTGATATAAATGATTTTACTAAGAATATTCAAGGTAATATGATTAAGATTATTAATGATAAAACAAATTCTGATGCTTTATTTGAGTTGGTAAATTCACTTCATGCCGCTAAACTTGAATATTTTACAGGTGCTAAAATTCTTAAAGATAGTATTACTCGTAGTGGTTCAGGAGAATCTTATAGAGAAAAGCTTTATGAGATTCCGCCAACTATTATAATTGTAGATTCTTGGGCTGCAATGCCACCTGCTTCTATTCAAGATTCTAATGACATGATGAATAATATGTCTGCGGCAACTATTGCTAAAGCAAATAATGGTCTTGTAAAGAAGATTACTGATAAACTTTATGAAGCTAATATTATGCTTTTTACAATTAATCATATTACTACTGATATTCAGACAGGTTATGTTCAAGAAGATAAGAGACCTTTGAAATGGCTTAAAATGGGTGAAAGCCTTCCTGGAGGTAAAGAAATTATTTATATGACTGACTGTCTTGTTCGTCTTGAACAGAAAGCCAGACTTAAGAAAGATGCTGAATTTTTTGTAGAAGGTTTTGTTTCTGAAGGTACTCTTATGAAGTCTCGTTCAAATGCTTCAGGTATTTCTGTACCATTTATTTTTGAACAGAGAACTGGAATTGATAATGTCCTTACAAATTATCTTTATTTGAAGAATTTAGGTCTTATTACTGGTGGTGGCAGAGGAGGATTCTGCTTAAAAGATTATCCAGATTGGAAATTCTCTCAAAAAGATATTCGTGAAGTTTATTATGGAGATAAGAATTTTAGAAAAGCATTTAATGAAGTTGCTCATGGAGCTTTTGTAAATCTTCTTACTAAATTCCAAAATCTTGATAAAGATTCTGATGAAGTAATTGATGAATCAGGTGAAGAAGAATCACCTAAAATTACTAAAGATCAAGTAGCTAAGATGAATTTAAAGTCTCTTAAACAAATCTGTAAAGAATACGGTATAGATGTTGATTGGAGAGATTATACAGTAGATAATTATAAGAGTACAATTCGTAAAGAACTCGTAGAACAATTTGATGAATTATTTGGAGAATAATGGAAATTAACTTTATTCCTACTTGTATTGACAAAAATACAAGTAATAAGATCATTGAGGTATGTAATAGCACATACCTCAATGATTTTGATAAGGTAAAAGAAATACATAATTTATTAGATAAAGAAATAATTAACTGTAATTTATCTGCTAGATTATATGTAAATAAACTTAATGAAAGAAGTGCTCAAACACTTATAAATTTTTATAAATGCTTGATTAATGAAGAATTAGTATTTAAACCTAAAATAAAAATAAATCTAAAAACATAATTAAGAAAGAAAAAATATATTATAAAAAAGAATAATTTCAAACAATTTTTACTACTAATTAAAAAGGAAGAAATGGCAGAATCATACATTGGAATAGATCCAAGCAGCATAAAAGATCATTCATTTATGGCAGAAGAACTTCTGTCACCAATGTGTAATCAGTCAGATGCTGTTCGACTTAATATGTTTAATTCTCATGTAGCTCAGACATTAGTTCTAGATAATTGTGAATTTCCAAAAGTATTCTCAGGATTTGAAAACCAAATTGGGTTATATTCTGATGCTATTAAGATAGCAGATAAAGATTATGTAATTAAAACAGCTTTAGAGAAGAATAGTTATAATAGATTTTATATAATAGCAGATGAAGAAGAAAAAATTATTAAAATTTTGTATGTTCCAAAGAGTAAATGTATTTCAGAAGATTATGGATATAAGATTAAAGACATGATATATGATAAATTGGCTAATGAAGAAAGTACTGAAATTAAAAAAGGCGAAATACTTTATCATTCATCTAATTATGATGATAGTGGAAACTTTATGTATGGAGTAAACCTTAAATGTGTTTATCTTCCACTAGACGGACTTACTTATGAAGATGGTATTGTAATAAGCGAATCTGCGGCAAAGAAGCTAGAAACAACTTCTGTATATACTCAAAATCTTTCTATAAATACTAATGATATTCTAATTAATCTTTATGGGGATGAAAATCACTTTAAATCATTTCCTGATATTGGAGAAGAGATTAAGAATAGAATTATATGTGCTAGAAGAAGAATTGATCATAAAAAGTCATTGTTATTTACTGATACAGCTTTGTCTAAAGTTAATTTTAATGAAGATAGTGTATTCTATACATTAGAAGATGGTAAAATAATTGATATTGATATATTTTGTAATATGGATATAGAAACTCTTAAAAAACAGAAATATAATGAACAATTAGTAAGAATTTATGAAGAGAATAAGAAATTCTATAATGAATTTAAAGATGAGATTGAAAAACTTATTGAAAAAGGATATAAAATTCATCCTGATTCTAGTTATTATTATAGAAAATGTTTAGAAATGACTTCACCTGAAACCATATTTAAAGATGAAGATCATTCTGAATTTGACAATCTAATTATTAAATTTACTATTGAAATGAGAAATAGAATATGTAATGGGTGTAAGATTTCTGGTAGATATGGTAATAAAGGCACTATTGCAGGTATTTATCCTGATGATGAAATGCCTTATGATGATGAAGGTAATCATGCAGATATTGCACTTAATAATCAAGGAGTAGTTAATAGACTTAATTCTGCCCAATTAAATGAAATTGAGCTTAATTATGCATCTGATTACATAAGAAAACAAGTTATAAAAGAAAAAGATATTGAAAAGAAATTCAGTATCATAGAAAAATTTTTAAGTATAGTTAATTCACTTCAAGCTAAGAGATATAGTCAATATTGGAAAAAGATGGATAGTAAAGATAAGAAAAGATTTATTAAAGATATTGAAAAGAATTCTCTTTATTTACATTGTCCACCATTCTTTAATACTCCAAACTTTGAAACTCTATTTAAGATCTATGATACATATGGTGGTCTTAAACCGAAACAATTTTATATAAAAGCTGAAAATGGTGAAGTAATTAAAATTGATACTCCTTTAATTTGCTCTGATATGTATATGATTAGACTTAAACATGATTCTATTTCTAAGTTTAGTGCAAGAAGTGGAGGTTGTTTGTCATTAAGTGGTGTTCCAAGTAAAAACAATAAAGCTTATAAAGAAGGAAAAGCTAGATACTCAAAAACCGCAGTAAGAATTGGCGAAATGGAGCTAATCAACTTATTTATTACAAATAATATTGAGGAAGTTCATAGATTTATTTCACAATATAGTTCAAATTCTGAAGATAGAAAACTTTTGTCTGAAAGACTTCTAGGTATTGATCTAGATCACTATAATGAAAGTGTATTTGATATAAATAAAATTGAGTTGTCTGGTAAGAAATCTCTTACTAAAATGATGTTAGATACATATTTAGGAATTATTGGAATGAAGCTAGAAAAGTAATAATCTCTTCAGCTTCATATAATTAAAAGAAGAAATAAAATGAAGGTTAAAAAAATTCTGTTTTATAATAAACCAATGTTGTATTTATATAATATCATATTCTTATTTATAAGGTTTATAATTAATTTTCTATATTATATATTTGTATTTCCATTTAAGTCATTAATAGATTTCTATAAATTTATGATTCAAGTAAATATATTTTTAAGAATTAAGAAAATCATTACGGATAAATTTGATCTTGAATTTAATAATCTGCCTTTAGAAATAAATTACTGTGGTGAAGAAATAAATGAATTAATCAAAAATTTTAATTGGTATCAAAATAATAAAAATAGAGTGGATATTAAAGGAAATATGAACTCTTCTGAATATAAATTCGAATATAGATATAGAGGAATAGAAATGACATTGATTAGAAAAAATACACATTATAAAGTAGAGATATCATTAAATGGTATAAATTTAATAAATGTTAGAAAATTCGGTCCAAGTAGAAGAAGAAACTACGAGCCTACCTTCTTCTAAATTATTCCCCTACTGAAACTGTTTCAGTAGGGGAATTTTTCTTTATCATGAAAGCATTTTTTGTAAAACAAAACTCCACAGGAAAAGTGAGAGAAGTAAATTTCTTTGTAAATAATGATGGCAATAGATATTATTTAATAGGAACTTTGCCTAATGATAAAGATGATGATTTAATAGCAATTAGAATTTTATTATCAGATTTATCAATAGCTACTAAACGATTTGAATTAAATAATATTTTAAGACAAGAATTACCAAAATTTAATTGTTCATTAGTAGAGGATAACGATGATAAAAATTGAAGATATTCCTTATGAAGAGGAATTCAAAAAGCTTTGTCCTAATTTTATTGAAGGGGATAAGTATTCTGATAATGTAGAAACATTTAAAAATAATAGAATGGAAGTTATTGTAATGACAGTACCAGAAATTGAAGAAGATAAACCTATTATTTATAGAGCTTATAAGACAAGATATGTTTATAAGAAAAAAGATACTGATTTGGATATTATTTGTATAAGAGGTTTTAGCTTCTATTTTGAAGAAGTACTTAATGGATTTATAAATATTTTTAATAGATATGTAGGTATATTTGATACTGAAAAAGAAGCTATGGATAAATTTAATGAATACTTTGCAACTGATAGTATTACTAAACCTTTACATAAATTTTTCCTTTCAGAAGAACCTTTTTCGTGTTGTTAACAATGGAAACAAAAAAGAACATTAATTTTTATGCCGAAGCAAGAAAAATGCTTCAATTAATTAATTCAGGTAAGGAATTTGAAGAAGGTGATGAAAAATATTTTGAAAATATTGATGAAGTATTAAAGAAAGCTAATGAGCTTTATTATAATCCTAATGAAGAATCATTTATGACTGATAAAGAGTTTGATAAACTTCTTCAGTTTAGAAATGAAAATTCAGAAGATGAAATTGATTTAAGTTATAAACCTATAAATAAAACTAAAGTAACTCATGCTGAAGAGAATTTAATGGGAACTATTAAAAAAGTTAAAGATTGTTTTGAAGTAGATAACTTCTTTAGTGAAGTTAAAGAAGAAAATTATGGATCATTTAATACTATATTAGGTACTATTAAAATAGATGGATGGTCTATTGCATTTGATATTCATGATAGAAAGATAATTAGAGCTTATTCAAGAGGACAAGATGGTAATGGAGAAGATTATACAAGATTTTTTGAAGGAATTGAATTTACTGAAAAAGTAAGTTGGTTGACAAGATCAAAGCCCTTTACAATTAAATGTGAAGCAGCTATGACATTTGAAGATTTTAAAGAATATAATGAAATTTATTTACAAGAAAATGGTAAGGAATTAGCAAATCCTAGATTTGCAGTTGGTAGTATTCTTTCTAATGATAATGGAAAGAAATATATCAAATACATTACATTCTTCCCAATTCAATCTTCAATTAAGAAAGATTCTAGACTTGAAGAATATGATTTAATTTATGATGCTTATACAATGAATAAAAATACTGGTGATATTAAATTTATGAATATTCCTTTTGGAGTATTTGCATTTGATTCTAAAGAGCATGATTTTATAATGACTAGAAATAGTACACTTCCTCTTGGTGACGCTAAAAATATGGAAGATTTTTATAATAAAGTAAGTAAAATTAAGATAGAAAGACCTGATTTGATTAACTATATGTGTGATGGTATTGTATATGAAGTTATTGAAAATGATGTAAGAGAAGAATTAGGTTATGGACAAACTGATGGAAAAGCTTGTCCTAACTTTGCAGTAGCTGTTAAATTTCCTATTATTAAAGTAAAAACAAGAATTACTGATTTTGAATGGGATGTAGCTTATTCCCTTAGTGGAAAGATTACACCATGTGTAAGAATTGAACCTAGAGTAATTGACGGAAGAACTTTTGATAGAGTCTCTTTATCTTATATAGATAGAATTAAGAAAGAAGATTTTAGAGTTGGTGAAGAAGTATTTCTTGAAATAAGAGGTGATGTTTTAGGATATGTTTCTAAAGATGAAGAATTTGATAATACTGATCTTCCTAAGACAGAAATAATTAAAAAATGTCCTGTATGTGGTGCTGAATTAGTTCAAACTAAGTCAAAGCAAGATATATGGAATCTAATATGTCCTAATAAAGAATGTGAGAACAAAGTTTGTGGTAAATATATTAATTACATTCAGCAGATGAGAATTAAAGGAGTTGATACACATGCAATTTCTACAATGGTTAAAAATAAGCTTATTGAAAATATTTCTGATTTGTATATATTTGATATAGAAGCCCTTTCAAATTGTGAAAGATTTGGAGAGAAATCAGCTTTAAATGTATATGAAGCAATTCAAGCTAGAAGAGAAGTATATGATTATGAATTCATAGGTGCTTGGAACTGGACAGGTATTGCTAGAGAAAGAATTAGAACTCTTTTACTTAAAGTAGATTATGAAGTATTATTTAATAATTTTAGAACTTTAATTCGTGAAGAATTTATTAAGTGGATTAAAGGATATGAAGGATTTTCTGATATAATGGGAAAGAATCTTTATTTAGGTTTAAGCGAAGATTTGGATGAGATAGAATTTATGATTAAAAATGGTCATGTTAAATTAATTAAATCTACTAAGAATTTTGGTAAAGATTTCAAATCATATAAAATTGTAGTGACAGGTGATTTAAATCATTGGAAAGATAGAAATGATTTTAAGACTAAAATAGAATTAATGGGTCATAAGATGATTGGATCTATTTCAAAAAAGACTGATTATCTTGTAACTAACACACCCAATTCTGGCACAATTAAAAATAAGAAAGCAAAAGAATTAGGAATTCCTGTAGTAACAGAAGAAGAGATTATTAAGATACTTGGAATTGAATTATGAAATTGTGAGGATATCCTTTAAATAAAGGATATCCTCTCTTTTGTTCTGTAATAAATATATTTTTGTTACTATATTATATTTGTAGAATGAAGTGTGACTAAGAGGAGATTTTTGTGTTTTTCTACCTCTTGATCACTTCAGACTTATCTTGCGGTGTATTGATAAACCGAATCGGCAATACCTTCAGCTGGTGCGCTTGACCTTTGGGTGACTTAGTGGTAATCTGGCTGAATGGTTTAAATCTGGTCAATGCCGTGACTCGAAAGAGGACTGGAACAAGAGCAACTTGTTCCCTTTTTTTATTCTGTAATAAATATATTCTTTTTTTATATATTATATTTATAGTAATTTGGTGTAGTTTAAAGGCAGATGTTTTCTGGGAGATTTCCCCTTCTGTATGACTTCATCAAATCATAAAAAGGAACAAAGAAAATGAACAAGATTGCTGAGAAGCTCAAAGACATTACAGATGTCATCGTGGGCATAACAAAGTTTGCCGAAAGGCAAATCAATCACTTAGGGAATGGTTTCTCACAATTCATAGGAGAGCCTAAAGTTCTGATCTCCTTAATCAAAGACGCCATTGGATCAGGATACTACAAAATCATCAATGAGAATGTGCTTTCGGTTACGATTCCCACTAATTATCTAAACAGCGGGTTTAACAACTTTGTGACGGGATTTAAGAAAATAGATGATAATGAAAATCCTGAAATTATTTGGGAAAGTCGAAGGGAAGGCGAGTTGCCTTCGCCTACAAAAGTCGTAAAGGGAAAGCTGAAATATGCGACTGAAACAGAAATAATTCTTTACACAGGGGATGCTTTAAGGTCTGAGAAAGAGGAATTTTCACCTCAAGAATCTGATTTTGCCGTGGTATCAATAAACTGTGGTAATAAAGATTTCCCATCAAATTCTCCTATGGTTCCTGCAACCATCTTGAGAAATTTCCTTTCCCAGTTTTCTGATTTTCCTTATGGTAAAGGCGGATCTTTCCATTCTTTCAAGGATTTGAATCCAGAAGAAGCATGGAAGAAATTGCTTACTGATTTAGAAGATTCTGTGCTGTTTTGGCATGATAAAGCCAAAATGGTATAGTAATTGACTAATCAAATCGGCTTGGTGGAGATGACAGCGATGTTAGCTGGTCTCCATCTTTTTTTATTTATGATTCCGTAAATATACAGTATTTAAGATTATATTATTTTTATAGAGAAATGAGAGATGTCTTGTACTTCCCTTCGGCACAATGAAGGACGAGGAAGGGGGATATGAACTTCGGCTACCCCTAATGGAAGACATTTCTCTTTTCTTTTTTAAATAAAAGACAATTCCCCATTTCTGAGGAATTGTCTTTTTTATTATGAAGTAAAAGATTAGAAAATATTTTATCTACTAACTGTTGGTTGAGTTTTTCTTTCTTCAGTATATTTATCTTCTTGCTTTTGAACGAAAGGAGGATATGCATCATCTTGAGCTCTAGCGAGATCAGATGTATAACCTGTCTTCCAATCTTGACCATCATGAATAAAGTCAGCACCAGTAACAAGGTTAAAGGAACGACCACCATTATATTTACGAAGTAAGGTTTGAGCCGCTTTTTCCACACCAGGTCCAATGTGTTGTACACCAGACCAAGTCATATCAATTTCAATAGGAGCTGTTTGAGAAGCTTTACTGTAATTGAAATGAGAGATAGGAATCTTCTTGGGGAAACAAGCAGTCCAATATGATGCAAATTCAATAATAGGAAATTCAATATTGTCAGCATCAGGTCTTAATGACATATACATAATTTCAGCCGTATGGTTAACAGCTGCATAATCTATATTAAACTGACGAGGATATGTAGCAATACCTGTATCAGGATCACGAATACCTGTCACCCAGAAAGTAAATATACGAGAAATTAAAGAACCAGAATATTCAAGATGTTTTGTTGAGAAGTCGTTTGACTTAGCACCGATTGATTGAGCAACCTGATAGGAATTCTGTGAGAATCCTTCTTGAACATCAGATGTGGTCAATTCAATATCATTATTTCCATCAAATCCAGCAAAATTCTTCTGGAGAAGGATAGGTGCTAAAGGAAACATTTGTCTAACCCACCAAGGAAACTTAGTAAATATCATTATAGAATAACCAGTAACAAGAGGATCATAATGAAGCTTAGATGTATTAGTTACGCCATTATAGAAATCAGGTGACTGAATAGCCTCATCAGATGCTGAATAAGGATTAACATCCTTCATTTTATAGCCAAATGCCATTTTTTATTCTCCAAATTTATTTTTTGTTAAAAAAAGGCTCTAAAACATTAGCCTCTTTTACTCTAATGATTTTTAGCCATTTACATTAAATGTGATAAGAATTCTCTCTAAGAATCCAACAAATGTAAGGTCTATTGTAACTTCACACATCTTCTGCTTAATCATATAGTCAGTTGCATTAACTTTAGCAGAGACTGATGAACAAGCACCATTATCTACCCACATTTCAAGATAATTATTAAGAGCTTCTTCAAGATCAAATCTTGTATAACCACTATTTCTTTCGAATCTGAAGTTATCAGCAATCTTCTCGCAAGCTCTTCTCATCTTAAAGAGTACACGAACATTAGGAATATTGCTAAGAGCTGTATTCATTACTTGTGAAGTAAGCTGATTATCAAATATTGTCTTGTCAGGATATCTAGAAATATAGTTAATCTGTGCCTTATAAAGCTTTTCCTTTTCAACAGTTGAAGGATACCAGTTTAAAGGCGAAGTAAGTGTTACACCACCGCGTCTAGGTCCAACAAATGAAGACTCAATACCATTAGCCTTATCGTTAGAAGGAATCTTATAAGCAAGAAGATATGTAGCAGAAACAGGAATATCTCTTCCGCTATACTCATCATAAGCTATAGTATTCTGTGACCAAATTGAAGCCACATAATCACTTACAGCAAAAGCCTTTCTAGCTCTTACAGCAGCATCAACTGAATTAGATGGACCAGAATTAGATGAAGCCATGTTATCAGTATCTAAGCAAACAATGCAATCTCCTCTAAGTGAAGAAGCAAGCTGAACCATTCTATTCTTAACTGTATTAGGATAAGCAGCATCAAGAATTACATCAAACTCATAATTCCACTTATCAGTTACATCAGGATTAATAGAGCCTGTGAAAGCTTGCATAAGAAGATTTCTTCTAACAGAAGCAATAAGATTTCCTCTCTTATCTACAAGAGAACCAGAGCTACCACCACCAAGGTTAAATCCTCTTGAAAGAATAGCTGTGGTTGCTGTAGAAATATTATTATCTCCCTGAATTCTAGCAACTCTCTGATCAGCAGGAATACTCTCATCATCAGTGGTTGCTAAATAAGAATGATATTCATATTCATCATTAGCTCTAGCAAGATAAATCTCATCAACTTGAGGAATAAAGAGAGGATCTACTGCGGCAGTATTAAACACAAAAGAAGGATGTCTGGTTCTAAAGATAGAAGACAAGTCATTTGAGAGATTCTTAAATGCATTCTCATCAATGTCATCAAAATAGGTAACATCGCTCTGACCGTAAGTGTCTAAAATAGACTTGATATAGAGCGAAGCACCACCTCTATCTAATGCATCCTTATAGAGTGCAACAGTGAATGGTCCATCTATAAGCTTTGTCTTATTATCAGAAGTATCATAAATTTCAATGTCATAAAGACGGAAATCATATGTATCTCTATAGTTATTATTAAGATTCATAATAATCTTATAATTATTATAATATTCACCTCTATACTTGGAAGTAAAGTAACCTAAAGTATACTGCTTTCTTCCTTCAATTATATTAGTGGTATTTGTATTATAATTAGCATCTAAAGTCTTAAGATAAAGTTTAACACCATCCTTGGTGTAAGCATTAGCAGCAGGAACATTAACAACTTCAACAGTTACCTGATCGGCGTTCTTACGAGTGAAATCTTTAGCACCACCATAAACTGTACAAGAAAGATCATTAATATTAAGATCGCTAAATGTAAGCAACTTATATCCTATTGTCTCATCAGTATTATCAATATTGTATGAAGGAACTAACTTTTCAGTGCTATAATCTTTTTCATCAGTGCTAATCCAACCAATTCTTCTCTTTAATTCAGGATAAATTCCGTTGAATTTAGAAAGCTGGTCGAGGAATATATAAACTTGATTTTCAATGTATCCGCCTTCATCAGGAGTCTTGAAAATAACTCTAACATCTGAAGAACCTGTCTCAGGATCAACAATAGTAAATTTAGCATTATAAAGAGGAACTTTTCCATTGCTAGTCTCTTTAACTGAACCAGTCTTAAAGATTTCAATAGGATATCCATCAATAAAGTAAGCAGCTTTGAAAGCCTTATCTTCAATAGTAACCTGAATCTTATCTGCTTCAACATCAGTAGTAATAGCTTCCTTAACCTCTGCCTTAGCATTATAATAAAGAACTACCTTTGTAGGATCCTTAAATAAAGCAGCCTTTTCTTTAATAGGATTCTTTGAAGTAATTAAATTAGTCATTATTGTCTTAAGTTCATCAAAGTCACCCACAAAGACATCAATCCATTCACCAGAGAGATATCCCTCTTCATCAGTCTTATAACTAGTAATCTTTTCAGGATGATCCTTCTTCTCAGGATCAATAGAACTAGCATAAGGATGGAAAAGTCTTTGAACTTTGCCTGAAAGGGCTGTCCATTCAGGATCAAAATTAGAAATTATTTCTCCATTTTCGTCTCTTAAGACATAAGTATTTTCAACGGCTACAGAACTATCTGTAGCTCCTTCACAAAATTCCTTTTGGAAGACCAGAATTTCATTATTAACTTCTTCAGCGGCATAGGCTTCATAAGCTTCAAGAGCACTATTATATTCAGCAGTTTGCTCTTCAGTAGCTCCTTCACCAAGTTCAGCTGGCTTAGCAACAGGCTTAACAA
>Ga0247610_10001892_pt1 | contig 25118 bp, 25 predicted proteins | sample 174DNAGHGhighgp2_FD_193483 | JGI IMG/M metagenome (GOLD analysis project Ga0247610, IMG submission 193483) | Sheep rumen microbial communities from Palmerston North, Manawatu-Wanganui, New Zealand - 1742 DNA GHGhigh gp2 | ecosystem: Host-associated > Mammals > Digestive system > Stomach > Rumen...
TGTTCAATGAATTCTACGCTTTTCTGGAGGAGAACAACCTGATCTTGCATGAGGGCACCATGATAGACGGGAGCTTCGTGGAGGCACCGCGCCAGCACAACACACGCGAAGAGAACAAAATAATCAAAGAAGACAGGGGCGGCGAGTTGTGGAATCCGGAAGAGGGCGACACCGAGGAGGAGAAGAGGCGCAAGGCCAACAAGAAAAGGCAGAAGGACACGGATGCCCGATGGGTGAAGAAGGGCGGCCTACAACACCCTGGCAAATCTGGTCTGAAATTTTGCAATAATCTCTCTCGTCCGATGTTCAATATTAGTCAAATCTGACAAGTCCCAAAACAAAGTACCAAACAGCTGCCGGATTGCAAGAGACCTATTCCTTAGAAGACGGTTCTGCGGGCTTTCCCTTGTCATGTGTTTCTTGGACTAATTTTATTGTGGTACCCTTTTCCTCCTGTTGTACAGATTCCACTCTTTCTCTTTCCGGGCGAGGACTGACCACATCATAACCACCATTCCTTTTGCTGCCAGTGTGTTTGATGAGACCTTGCTTTTTGAGTACGGAAATGCAACGTTCAACACTACTCAACGGAATGTTTGTTCCATCAATAATCCCTTTTGAGTTGCAATTCGGGTGGCTTTCTATGTAAGAAAGCACTTTTTGGGTTTTCTCATCCGAAGGTTTTGCCGGTTTCCGCTTGACTTTTCGGCGGGTTGGCTTTTTGGCGAATTTATCCCCAGCCGCGACTTCTCCTTCGTATCTCTGAACACCCTCTATCACCCTTTTTGAAATCTCCTTCTGAGTCTTGGGTTCCAAGTGGAATATGGTGGGCTCTTTTTCCCAAGACATTTTTTTCATAATCACCATATTGTCTTTACACTCTTTGATGTAACGGAAAGGCACCAGTACATTGGTTGTAATACGGATGAAGTCTTTATTTCCAAGCAGCTGTTCAAGATGCTTCATGGATCCAAGACGATAATAACATACATCTTGCACTAAATGGACACTGGTACTGTTTCGCTCCTGGTAGCAATAGAAGATGTCATCGATATTGACCAGATATAACTTGTTCTTTATATCCGTCACATCAAACATTCGGACAGTTTGGTAAACGACCTTTACCTCTTTCTCTAAGGACTGTTGGAAATGTTGTCGCTCCCTTAGCAAGAAAGGAAAGAAATTTAAGGCAAGATTACGCCCAATGATAAAAAACAGAATCTTTGAGAAGAAGCTAAAGCGGCCAATATATTGAATAACCTGAGCATTACACGATACAATGCCGTTGTATGCAATGGCCAGATCGATAAAGCCCATGATCACAGCCATGACAACTATCACCAACCAGTAAACGAGCGGACGATCGCGATAGATTTTCGGATACAAAAGAAAGTAATTGATATACAGTGACCCTAACAATATAAATCCTGCAATTGCCTCTTTTAAAGAGCTGCCCGAGTATGGTCGCAAAATGGAATTACGGGCAAAAAGCCAAAGCATTATGCCACAGAACAAGACATTCAGCACAATAGTTACAACGGTTTTTCTTCGCTTCATATCAATTATGTTTTTGAAAACGGCGGCAAAGATACTCGATTTTTCGACACAGGACACAGCAATTATGCAATCCCTCGCACAAAAACCCACAATCCCCTCGCAAATATGACGATATGCGAGGGAATGACAAATTAAATAATACGCTGAATATCAATATACTACCACCTCTAAAGGGATAAGGGTTCATATTTTCGTTACGAGGGGTTCACATTCGCGATGTGAGGGGATTGATGGTGTTTAAACAGTTTGTACTTTTGCCGCCGAAAAAGTAACGAATTATCATCAAAATCAAAGCGCAATGAAAAAAGTATTGACATTGACACTGCTTGCGGTCACGTTGCTTGGCGCATGCGAGAAAGAGGAAAACCAAACAGCAACACAAGCACAAACACTCAACCGTGTGGTAGCGCTATCTGACAACGCCAAAACAGGAAACTCAACACACCTGTTTGCAATGAGCATGGGACATAGCAGCAAAGATTGTAAAGGATGTGTGATGATGGACGGACATCCTATACATATCAATTGTATGGGAGCTGGGGACGAATGTGCAAACATGGTGGCCGTACAGCTACAACAAATAGGTACCGCAGTTACCGCTACCACAACAGACACATTTGATCTGACAACGGAGGACTTCTTCCTCGTGCCGGACCGCTCACTTAACTACACGGACGAAAAGGGCAACCGCATCTTCCTGAACATTCCCGCTCAAATGGTCTATCGTGACACTGCCACCTTGCAGTTCACCTTCACGGGGCTCTTCTTCAGCGAAAGAGCGGCTTACAGCAACATTTAGCAAACAGTGATTGTACGGACAACTATGAGACCTTACCTACTGTCCAATATCATAGCCAGCCTCTTTTGGTTGGGCAAAAACAACTTGGCTGATTTGCGTGCCGCCTGAGGGGTGCGGTCGCAAGACAGGAAATCCTGTTGTGCGATTACCGGGGCGGCACGGAAAGAAAGGATGCCCTTGCAGGGATCATCACCTTAGATGTTTTAGCGAACCATGGTGAAATCCCTGCTCCACTGGCATCCGAAAACGGTTGGGCACTTGCTCTACAGCCTTGCACTCAAACGTGACGGCAAAAGTAATATTTTTTTCGTTGTATGTGGAGCAGCCGGAGAAAATCCCTGCCGGAGAAAACATATATCAAAAGGGAGTAATAAATAAATATAACCCAAAATGAAACAACTAAAAGAATTAGAAATAAAAGTTATTTCAGCAGGAGACCAAAATAAAATTACAGGAGGAGTAGCCACACCATCCGATAGAACTTACAGCACCTATGTCACTTGTGACAATGGTCAAAACAGTGACACTTACACTGTATATTATTTGGATGGTTCTTTTCATCAGTCTTATTATGAAACAAACAGCGATAACACATCTAATTCTCGTTAATTTTAAAGCACTATGGAAAAGAAAAAATTGAAAAAAATTGGTAAAATTAATCAATTAAACAATGTAGAAATGTTTTCACTTGTAGGTGGGCGGTCAAGACCAAGACGAACGGATGACATAACAAGATTTTATGCCACCTGCGATAATTCCACAAACCAATCTGACCAAATCATTGAAACTCAAAAAGATAACGGCGAGGTCACGGTGCATATAGAACATTGTGATGATAATGATTAATTTAGGGAATGGGTGCGTATTCCGTACCCATTCCTATTTAACAAATATTATTATGAGATTTTTAAAAAAAATATCTATACTATTGATTTTTATTGCCCAAAACGCCGTGGGATTTGGACAGCATTCTTGCGATATCATTGAAGAAAAATATTATGACAATGTGGCAAAAGCTGTGCTAAACTATAAAAAAGGGAACTTCTATGAAAGCTATATTCAATTGAAAACAATGTCGGAAAGATGTGAGTTGTCAAATAGCACTGAATATTCAGAACTATATGTTTTTGCCAAACTCTCTATTCGCTATAAGGATTACGATAATGCTACCTCATCCATCAAAAAGTTGGTCTCTACATACGGATACAAACTATCAAATTTCACAAAAATTCCGCATTACCAGTTTTTACGAAAACATAAGAATTGGCGAGAGTTCAAAAAACAGATGAGTTATTTAGAACATGATTTTGTGTCGGATACTGCATTGGTGATAACTTTTCAACAAATGGGATTTCTTGACCAATCTATTCGAATACGTTATTTGGATTCTTGTAAGAACCGCCAACACGATTCTGCTGAATTGAAAAAGATTCAACTTTCGTTCGCGCCCCTCATGGACAGTATCGACAGTTGTAACTGCCATTTCTTAGTGGATTATCTGCAACAGGGCAGGAAACCAGTATTGTCGCAAAGTCATCAACAACAAGTGTACTTCGTATTTCTTTCTATTGTTTTACACTGTGCAACACAATCCGTATCGGAAGAATTGAGTTTGTTGTTGAAAAATGCAATATGTTCATATCAACTGTCACCTGTTTTTTATGCAGCACTTATTGATAGAAAACGTATGAGTCAGAACAGATTGTTTGTCTATGGCTTTTATGACAATATAACGGAAAAACAAATTGAGGATTTTCCGAATATTGACAAACAACGTTTTTCAATAGGATTACCTGCTTATAGTACAGAAAAAGAACTCAAAAATCTAAAAACACATAATCATTAATAGATTCGGTATAACTAAAAGTATGAAAAAAATCATTATCTTAAGCGAAATTGCTGATCGAACGACCACAGATGTTATGGCTTGGTTGCTGTATTATGGACATTCATGCTTGAGAATAAATCGAGATGACAAAGATTTTCAAATCATCTCCATCACAAAAGAAGTATTAAAGGTGAAGACTTCGTATTATGAAGAATACGACATTAATCAAGGTGACATCGTATGGGCAAGGCGCCCTGGACTGTACAATGTGTTTGTGACACAGTTTTCAGAAAAAAATGATTATAACAAAAAAGTATTTCGTTTTATAGAAAATCGCGATTATAATGAAAGTGCTTATTGGTGGATATATAACAATTGTTGTTGCATGATAAGCCCTTTTTCATATAACGTTAATAAAATTAACGTACTAGAACTTGCAGAGCGCGAGGGCATTAAAACGCCACGCTGGATTGTAACTTCATGCAAAAAAGAGCTGATGACCTATCTTAAAGGGGTGGAGAAAGTCGCTATTAAACCGTTCAACACACTAATGTATGCCATTAACTCAATGACAATCAAATCATTAACAAATTGTATTGACTATTCTGAACTGTTGGATTTCCCAGATGTTTTCCCTGCCATGATTTTTCAAGAATATATTTCCAAAAAATACGAGTTAAGATGCTTCTTGTTTGACAATATATTCTATAGTATGGCTATTATGTCGCAAAACGACCCCCAAACCGCAGTGGACTTCCGTAATTATAACCATTCAACACCCAACAGAACAGTTCCTGTAAAACTACCTGCAGAATATGAAAAAAAACTACTTTCCCTCTCAAAAAAGTTAGGACTATTTTCGGGATCCTATGATGTACTTGTTTCTGAAAAAGGTGAGTTCTTTTTTTTGGAAATCAATCCTATTGGGCAATTTGGCATGGTTTCGTATCCATGTAATTATCATATCGAAAAACAAATAGCTAAATTCATTCTTAAACAAGCGGAAAATGCATAAAATGTTAAAAACCATCAAAATTCCAATAGAAAAAGGCGGGAATGCACGAGAGAACACAATGTTTCAAACTCCTTTATATGATAGTATTCCCTTTTATAAGCCAATCACTCGTTGGTTATTTATCAAATATGACGACAAAAAACATGAGTAAAGAATTATATCTTATTCCTATAGAGGTGGTAAACCTGACATGTGGGTATCGTAATTGTGTTGTTATAGACAGCTGTCGCAACAGAATACTATCAGCTAATCGATCCCTATATGATTTTTTTCTTAATTCTATGCTGAGGTCTCGAAAATCTATATATTCGATGTATGCAAAAGAAAGAGAAACGTTAGAAGAGTATCTTGATTTTTTATTTAATAACGAGATTGCATTTTGGGGAACCATGGATGAATTGCACCTCTTCAGCGCATATAACAACAACTGGGATTATCCATCGCATATCACCAATGCCATTGTTAGTTGTTCCACAACAACTTGTGATAGATTATCTGAATTATTTGGAACATTTTCTCAACTCTGTGTGGAAGCAATTGAGTTATATGTGGGCTATGGAGTGGAACAATGGCCTGAAATTATTAAAAGGATGAACAAAATTGTGACATTGAAGTATGTAAAATTGTTCGTCCCATTTAATCAAGATCAGGATTTCGCCTATTACGATAATATTATTCGCATAAATCCAGTAATCGATCAGATAATAATTTACTCGTCTCCACAAACACGGACTAATCACACAGGCACCGTAATAAACATTCTGCAACCTATCGATTTTAGCAATTGTGGATTGGTTGATGTTGCGTACTTTTGCCACTCAATTCCTTTTTTCACCGAATCCCAGCGCCACAACACCTGCCTCAACCGAAAAATATGCATCGATGCGGAAGGTTACATCAAGAACTGCCCGGCCATGGCCAGGAGCTACGGCAACATTAAAGACACCACCTTGGAGGAAGCCATTAACAAACCGGGGTTCAAGGATTTGTGGTACATCTGCAAGGATCAGATTGATGTCTGCAAGGATTGCGAGTTCCGTTATATGTGTACCGACTGCCGCTGCTTCATCAAAGATCCGGACAACATCTACTCCCAGCCCGCAAAGTGCACCTACAACCCTTACATCTGCCTGTGGGAAGGACAGGACGGCTACGTTCCCGTGGAGGAGTGCGGCACATACTCCCGAGAAACTGGTTTTGTACCCGACAAAAAGAGGATTGCGGAACTGAACAAACGGATTTGGGGAGAGGAGTGACAATTAGGAATTTGTAATTAGTAATGAGTAGAAAGTTCCCGTTTTACAAGCAGCTCGATGCCATGGATTGTGGTCCCACCTGCCTGCGGATGGTGGCCAAGCATTATGGCAAGCACTACTCGTTGGAGACGCTCAGGCAGAAAAGCTTTATCGGACGGGAAGGGGTGAGTTTGCTCGGTATCAGCACCGCCGCCGAGAGCATCGGCTTCCGCACCATCGGCGTGCATATCTCGTTTCAGCAGCTGTGTGAGGCACCCCTGCCCTGCATCGTGCATTGGAAGCAGAACCATTTTGTGGTCGTTTATGACATCAAAATCAGGAAGAATCGGGAACGCCACGTTGTAGGGGCGAATAATCATTCGCCCCTACGGACACCTTGCGACGGAACGGTCTATGTGGCCGACCCCGCGCAAGGTCTCGTCAAATTCACCGTGCAAGAGTTCCTGTCGGGGTGGCTCAGCACCAAAACGGAAGGACAGGACGAGGGGGTGGCACTGCTCTTAGAACCCACCCCGGATTTCTATGCTGCGGAGGACGAGAAGCCGGACAAGACCAAACTCCGCTTCGTGCTGCAGTACCTCAAACCCTACAAAAAGCTCATCGTGCAGCTCTTCCTCGGGATGCTGCTCGGCACGTTGCTCCAACTCATCTTCCCCTTCCTCACCCAAAGCATCGTCGATTACGGTATCGGCAACAACAACCTCAACTTCGTGGTGGTCATCCTCATCGCCCAGCTCACCCTCTACTTGGCACAGACAGCCGTGGAGTTCATCCGCTCATGGATTCTGCTCCACATCAGCACCCGCATCAACATCTCCATCATCTCCGACTTCCTCATCAAGCTGATGAAGCTGCCCATCGGTTTCTTCGACACCAAGATGATCGGCGACATCATGCAGCGTATCGGCGACCACAGCCGCATCGAGGCTTTCCTCACCTCCTCCACGCTGAACACACTGTTCTCCTTTGTCAATCTCATTGTATTCAGCATCGTACTGGCGCTCTACAATCTCAAACTCTTTATGGTGTTCCTCGTTGCCTCAATCCTATATGTGCTTTGGATCACCGTTTTCCTAAAGAAGCGCAAGGAGCTGGACTACAAGCGTTTTGCACAGGCTTCTGCCGAGCAGAGCAACCTCTACCAGCTTATCACGGGGATGCAGGAAATCAAGCTCAACAACTGCGAGAAACAGAAGCGTTGGGAGTGGGAGAACATACAGGCCAAACTTTTCCGCGTGAGCATCAAAGGGCTGGCTCTCAGCCAGTACCAGCAGTCAGGCGCTTTCTTCATCAACGAGACCAAGAACATCCTCATCTCGTTTGTCTCCGCCGCCGCCGTCATCAAGGGCGACATGACCTTGGGTATGATGACCGCCGTGCAGTATATCATCGGACAGCTCAATGCGCCCATCAACCAGATGATAGGGTTCATCCAGTCGGCACAGGATGCGAAAATCAGTCTGGAACGTTTGGGAGAAATTCACAACCGCGAGGACGAAAATCAATTAGGAATTAGGAATGAGGAATTAGGAATTTTGGCGGCTGGTGGTGTTTCCGTTGTAGGGACGTATCGCATACGTCCGGCGGATTTACAGGTGGAGAACGTCACGTTCCGTTACGATGAATTGTCGGACAACGTTTTGGAGGACATTTCGTTGACGATTCCGGCGGGCAAGGTGACGGCCATAGTGGGGATGAGCGGCAGCGGTAAAACCACGTTAGTAAAATTGTTGTTAGGTTTTTATCCGCCGAAAAAAGGGGAGATTCTCGCGGGGAGTACAAATTTGAAGAACATCCGTCCGTCAGACTGGCGGGCGTGCTGCGGGGCGGTGATGCAGGACGGCTTCATCTTCTCGGACACCATCGCACGTAACATCGCTGTGGGCGAGGAGCATATTGACACACAACGGCTGCTCAACGCCGTGCGGGTGGCCAATATCGAGGAGATGATCGACGCTTTGCCGTTGGGCTACAACACCAAGATTGGGCAGGAGGGCAAGGGCATCAGCCAAGGACAGCGCCAGCGCATCCTCATCGCCCGCGCTGTCTACAAAAACCCCGATTTTCTGTTCTTCGACGAGGCCACCAACGCCTTGGATGCCAACAACGAGAAAGTGATTATGGAGAACCTCCAGCAGTTCTTCAAGGGACGGACTGTGGTGGTGGTGGCGCACCGCCTGAGCACGGTTAGGAACGCCGACCAGATTGTGGTGATCAACCACGGGCGCATCGCGGAAGTGGGTACGCACGAGCAGCTGACAGCCCTGCGTGGGGAGTACTTTGAATTGGTGAGGAATCAGTTGGAAATGGGGAGTTGACAATTAGGAACAACCGCATCCTTGCGGTTAAATGAAAGAGACATTAATAAATGGTGAAAATACTATGAGAAGATGTATTGTCGTTAATCATAACATCCGGAAGATGGGGATTGTATAAAGTCCCCGCCAAGCGTGCGCCGGTGGCGGGGACGTGAGAAACGGTGCGGGAGCAGGGTTGCCGGAAACAGGCGTGGCAACCAAGACTGGCAGACCCTGCAGGGTAGCACCGTAAGGCATCGGGCATTGCGACCCGTTTGTGAGGATATGACTGCAACCGCACAGCACTCAATGCGCCGACGGCAAAAATAATAAAATTGCCATATCTGCGAGCAGTCACGAAAGCATTGTAAAATTTGTCAATGCGCCCTACGGAAAGGGGAAAAATTATAATAACTAAAATAATTAAAGAATATGAAAAAACAACGAATAAAATTCATTTGTAAAGGTCGTTTGCTTGACCAGCAACAAAAAGAATTGATTGGTGGGGGAAGTGCTAAGCCTTGTGGGAGTCAAAACGTCGAAGTGTATTTTGTGACTTGTGCGATATTACACGGGTCTTGTTCACCACAGTTTACTTTTTGTTATGGAGATGCTCCAAGTCAAAAGTTAAATTGTGAAAAATTCTCTGGAAAATATGAATGTGGCCCAGTAGAATCTGTATGGCAAAGTGGATGTACATTTTATCAACCATAAAAAATATAATAAAGATGAAAATAAAGATAATTAATCAAGGGAGACTGTCAAAACACGAAATGCAAACTATCACAGGAGGGGAGAATTCATCTTCTGGATATGTTTGCAAAGGTAATTTTTTTGTTGGTTCATGTGCAACTCAGTATGTAGTTTGCTCAAGTTCTGGAACTTTTCGATTTTGCAACGGGTTATTAGACAAAACTATTTGCAATGGAGAATTTAAAGGTCCTGTTGATTGCAAAAAGCGCTGGAACGATATACCATAAACTTATTTCCATAATTTTTCAGCATGCAACTTTTTGTTAATATGGTTGCATGCTGATTTAAATAGTATTATTATGACAATTTCAAAATATAATCATTTTATATTAAAGGACGGAAAATATTTGCTATATAACGCCCTTTCTAATGCATTGATTGAAATCACACAAGATTTATACAATATTTTAAAAGGAGAAGAATATATTGAACTTATTATGGATCAAGACAAAGAGATATATTCCCAACTCTTATCAGCAAAAGTTATTGTCGAAGACGATGTGGTAGAATTGTTAAAATTAAAAAGGTATATTAATGAACGGAGATACGATACATCTTATGCCAGTTTCACAATATTACCGACTTTAGATTGTAATTTTTCTTGTCCATATTGCTTTGAAAACAAAAAAGCGGTCTATATGTCTGACAGTGTCATTGAAAAAGTGTCGTTATTCATCCGTTCTATTATTGATGGAAAAAAAGGGTTCAACATAACATGGTTTGGAGGGGAACCTTTACTAGCATCAAAACAAATCAGAAAACTCCATGAAAAAATCAATGCAAAAAATGAAAGTATATATTCTTCAATAATCACAAACGGATATTTGCTAAATAAAAATAACATCCAATTGTTAAAAGACATAGGAGTCTCGGAAATTCAAATAACTCTAGACGGGGAAGAAGCAACTCACAATTCCAGAAAAGTATTATCTCACAATAATGGTGCAAATGTTTATAAAAAAACAATAGAAAACATTGTGATGGCCTGTGAAGCTAATTTCGCCAACATAAACATCAGAGTTAATATTGACAAAAACAATCAACTTGAATTTACACCATTAAAAGAACATATATTATCTTTGATTCCAGATAAAAACAGATTACGAATTGCCCCTGCATTTATTCAAGTCACTCCCAACAATCCTTGTGAGAATGGGTGTCTAAGTGTTTTGTCTAATAATGAAATGGTCAATTATGTTGAAGAACTTTTTCACACGTCAGGTTATTTGCATTCCATAGTCTATCCGAGCAACATGTTGTACGAATGTCCTGTCCGGAACTGGAATTCATGGGTCATAGGTCCAGATGCCGAATTGTATAAATGCTGGGAGGTAGTTGGAGACAAGCAGTACGAAGTAGGTCATATCAATGATGATGGAACACTTACTATTTCAAATGAAAAAGTGTTGTATCAGTATTTAGAAGATGCAGATCCCTTTGTAGATAAGAGTTGTAGCGATTGTTCATTATATCCTGCATGTGGAGGAGGTTGTGTTCATAGAAGAATTCAATATCAGAGTGGAATTATTAAAGATCAACCATGTACACTTATCAAAAATAATTTAGAAAAATTTTTATCGTTGTTCTATGAGTATTCTGAAGAAAAGTAATATAATAATGGTGATTGTTATAGCCTGTTGTAAAAGCTTGGTCGGTTCTGCTCAATCAGAATCTTTGACAATGTCTAAAGAAGACATGTATGATGATTTTGATCAATTTGTTGAGATTGTCCGCAATCATAATGCTCAAATTTCAATACGAAAATATGTTACATCTTATGATGCGCTCTCTGAGATTCAGAAAAAGCGATCACAAATCTCTTCTATTCAAACAAGTGGCGAATTCATTCATTTCATGAATGAGAATGTCGCCCGACTAATCGACATTCATTCTTATATGCTCAAGCTTTCCAAACCTGACACGAATGACTTTTTGTGGGTGGATTCTGTAGATATAGAATCCATCCACAAAACACTATCTGTGTATAATGATTATCTCCGACAGTGTAATTCTCCCATTTTTTCATTTGGGAATAGCTTGTTATATCATCAAGGAGAATATCAAATAGTTAATACTGTTAAATTCAATGGAAAACAATATAGAAGAACTATCAAAAACGCTAAATTACTGAAAATCAATGGTGTTGATATAGACCAATATGTGAAGAATCATTTCCATGTGTTGTCAGGAAGTCGTGTTCGATGGGATAACAATCTCCAGAAATATTTCGCTCACGATTTGATTATTCCAAAAGATGCTTTATTGGAGTTTCAAAACAATGATGATTCTTCGACTTTTATCGTAGAATTGTCCAAAGTGAGAGGTGTCCATTTTTTTGCAAACTCTCGAAAACAAAACAAATCATCCATGGAGGATGTTGTATATTTTGAAAAAGAAGGGATTTTATATATTCGCATTAAAGAAATGAAAGAAGGATGCCAAAACACTATTATTGACAGTATTTTCTCAAAACTTCACGGCATTATCCCCACTAAAGTGATTTTGGACGTTAGATCAAATCACGGAGGGAGTGATTCTGTATGGATAGAGATTCTCAGTACGTTAAGCCCTGACACTATTGTTTTTCCATTGAAAATGTGTTTTAAAAGTCAACAAGTTTTATCAAAGATGGCTGATAAAACGACCGTCAATAACAATCCGGATACCGTCCTGTTGTATGGCGACACCTTGTTATGTGAAAAAGAGTATCGTTATACTCTAACTCCAAGCGGAAATAATGTAGGATATCGTGGGTTGATTTTTGTGTTCCAAGATGCTTTTACATACTCTGCAGCACATAGTCTCAGTTCAATTTGTCGTTTCTCAGACAAATTTGTTTCCATTGGAGTACCGACTGGGACAATTGCTGGCAGAGGGTGCGGACCTGTAATGTTTCAGCTAAAGAATTCAAAATTCACATTCTTTATGGAATGCGACTTGGACTTGACTGAAATTAAATCAGCGTATGACTGTTATCAAGATATGCCAGAGAAAGAGCTATCTCCGACACTACAAGATGTTGTTCTCTTCTTGTATGATAACAGTTTTGTTTATTTGAGTCAGGAAGATCCGTATTTTAAAACTGTATTATATTATTGAGGCTATGAGTACTAAATCCATTTTTCTTCTATTCACAATGTTGTTGTTTTGCAACTTGTTTGCTCAGAACACGCACGCTCTTTCTAAGGAACAAATGTATGAAGATTATGATCAGTTTGTTCAATTAATCACTGATTACAATCCTCAGCTTGACTTTCGTAAACTCGAAACAGGGTATGATGCTCTATCTTTTCTTGTTGAACGAAGAGGGAGTATAGACGCTATTCTGGAATATGGTGAATTTGTTGAATTTTTGAAATATACTCTTAACTCTTTGCACGATATTCACACGAATATGATAGAATCTGACAAACTGTTAAAAGAATATCGTGATTATTTTATGGAAAGAATGCTAACTTCTTTTGACTCAATTGATTTCAAAAATTCAATTCAAGAATACATTAATTATTGGATGAAAAAACCATCGATCACACGCTCTTTTGGAAATTATATAGAATACATTGACGGGAGATATTATACTCAAGGATCTCTTACTTTTTCGAATGAAAATGGAGAGACTATTACAATTGAACAATGCGAACTGATATTTGTCAACGAATTATCTCCAGATTCGTTCATGTTGAAGAATCCCGAATGGCTGCTTGAACCGTTACGTTGGGACTATGTGAACAACAAATATTATACCTTGTCGTTTCCTGTTGTATTAGGTCGATTAACATTTCGTAATATAAAGAAGGGAATTTTTTGTATCGATATGTCAATGTATCCAATTCTTTCAATGACTAATGGTATAGAACATTGCCAATCTATTAGCCCGTCCGTTGTTTACTTCAAAGGCAGAAAGATATTATACATCTCAATTCCATCAATGACCCAATCGAAGTGTATTTTCGATGATTTGGTGATGAAATATAAAGAGCGAGAAATAGAATCAATCATTATTGATGTAAGAGACAATACAGGAGGAGGTGACCAATGTTGGACAAGATTAATCCAATCCTTATTTCCCGACACAATAAAAATGCCTTGCAAAATCGCTTTCAAAAAGAAATTCACTCCTTACATGATTGACTCTATTTGCATAATTAATTATGATTCTGCCATAGATCTTTACACACGATATTTACAATGGAATTATTTCAAACCAAATGAAGAGAATTTGAACTTTGACGGATCGTTATATATCATTCAGAACCAAAAGACATACTCTGCTGCACATAGTCTCAGTTCAATTTGTAAATTGGCAGAAAATTGGACTTCAGTTGGTGTTCCAACAGGCTATATCGGTGGACGAGGATGTGGCCCTTATTATTTTCAACTTAAAAATTCAGGCTTCACGTTTTCCATGGAATGTGATTTGGATATAACCTATGGTACTAATAAGTTGTTGTTTAATTCAGATGCTCCTGAAGTTATAGTCAATCCTAAAAAAACGAAACATTTTCGACGCTTTGACAATAATATTGCGAATAAGTCCTCTTATCGGAAATATCTCCTGAAACATGACCCTTATTTCAGAACCGTAATGAAAATAATCAAAGAAACGACAAAAAGCCAGTAAAAGACACAGAATAAAGTGTTGTAAAATGAATGAAGACAACATGATTCTAAAAAATCAAAAATCAACAAAAGACAACCTCAATCTCCGCAGCGAGGAAGTCCAGGAAATCCTCGGACGTCCGCCAAGATGGATAGTGCGGGTGGGTATCAGCATCATCTTTGTCGTGGTGGCAGGACTTTTCGTGGGCAGCTATTTCTTGAAATACCCGGACATCCTGCCCGCTACGATTACCGTCACCACCGAGAACCTGCCCGCCGGAGTCATGGCCATGACCACGGGAAAGATTGACACCATCGCCGTAACGGAGAAACAGCTGGTTAGAGAGGGCGAACTGTTGGCCATCGTCCGCAATCCTGCCAGATATGAGGATGTGATGGCGGTGAAACGGATGTTGGAAGAATCGGATACGCTGGTTGTAGAGACGCACGGCCGTGCGTCTCTACAATTGGGGGAAATTCAATCGGCATTCACCGCCTTTGACAATGCCTTGACGGACTACCGGCATTTTGTTGAAATGGATTACCACAATCGCAAAATCAAGGTCATCCAAAAACAGATCTCTGCACAGAAGAGCCTGCTTCAGAAAACCATCAATCAACTGAATATCAGCAGAAAGCAATTGTCTGCGGCACAAAAGCTGTTCGAAGTTGATTCGACGCTATACAGCAATGCGGCACTTTCCTTGGTGGATTACCAGTCGGCAAGAAACAGTCTGCTGCAACAACTGTCGTCCCTTGAGTCGTCCAAGATGAGTGTTGACAACCAACAAATGAGCATCCTGCAATCCGAACAGAGCATCTTTGACCTGGAGCAGCAGCGCATTGACGAAGAACAGCAGCTGACATCAGCCCTGACTACTGCCAAGGAGCAACTTGCCGCCCAAATACGACAATGGGAACAGACCTATCTGCTGGTTGCCCCGTGCGATGGAAAAGTCACGTTCACCAAGTACTGGCAGAAAAACCAGAATGTGAATGCGGGTGAAGTGTTGGTGACCGTGGTCCCCGACGGTGACACGCAGGTGGTGGGCAAAATTCTGCTTCCGCAGCAGGGCGCGGGCAAGGTCAAAGTCGGACAGACCGTCAACGTCAAATTGGACAACTTCCCGTATCTGGAATATGGAATGGTCAAGGTGTGCATACGGAACATCTCGATGGTCCCCGTACAGGTGGATGAAAACACAAAAGCCTATATGCTTGAGGTGGAGTTTCCGGAGAATCTGGTTACCACATACGGTAAGGAGTTGGCTTTCAGCCAGGAAATGACAGGTACGGCAGAAATCATCACAGAAGACCTAAGGCTGTTGGACAAGTTCATCAATCCGATTAGGGCGGTGATAAAGAAATGATGATATGTAAAGCTAACTGTCAACTATCCTCGTTATCCTCCGCGCCACCTCCTCCGGGTGGTCCACCAACAGCTGCCCGTGGTTCATCTTGTCAAAGATCTCCACATGTACACTGGGACAGAGCGACAGCAGGTGCTTGGCCTGCGGTTTGGCGACAAAGGCCTCTTTGGTGCCGTACCAATAGTGGATGTCGGAACCGACGATGGATTCCAATTTGTTGGTATAGACGGATTTGTATCCTTCTCGCACGGCGCGGGTGCCGTCTGAGGGGAACACCTTCTTCACTTCATCCAAAAGCACGTCGAAGTAGTGCGAATGGAACAGCCACCGCCAAAATCCGGTCCAGTGGTAGCAGGTCCAGACATTAAGGGCTTGGTAGTAGCGCAGCGGTCCCACGCTCCATTTCGGCAACGGCAGCAGCGGCGCAGCGTCCATAATGGCATGGCTGATGGCGATTTCGTTGCGCTCCATCATCCGAGAGAGAATCTTGCCGCCTAACGACAGACCGTAGGCCACGTCTAACGCCCCGTCGAAATGCTCTTGAATGTAACGGTTGACTTGTGCCGCCTGGTCATCGACGGAGGTGAATCGCGAGGGCTTGCCGAGCAGGAATCCGTCAATATCCGCCGTGACAATGTGGAAGGCCTCCTTCAGTAATGCCACCAAAGGAAGGAAAATCTCGTGCGACACTCCCAATCCGGGGAGTAGCAGGAGGGTCGGTTTTGTAGGGTCTCCGCAGGTGTGAAATTCCATAGCACAACAGAATTTTTGTAACGGCAAAAATACGTTTTTTTTCTCCCTGCAAATTATAATTTCATCCTCTAATCATCATATAATCTTATTCTCCAATCATCATAAAAAAAGTGTACCTTTGCGCCCTCAAAAAATCGGGCAGAAAAGTATATGAAACCTTGGCAAATTGCGTTATTTATCATTTTGATAATCACCTGTTTAGGAATTATCAGCTTTTTCTTTCCCGAGGATGGTGTCACGCTGGCCAAACACACGATTAACTTCCCCTCTATCGAAAATGTGCTGGCCGATCCCGATGCCGACCTTCCAGACCTGCCCGGCGACAGCCTTTCACGCGACAAACGCATCCCCAGAGCCACGCTGTTCAACCGCAAGAAACGCGAGGCTATTATCGCGGAGATCGCCAAGGAGGATTCCATCAAGCAAAAACGCATTGAGGAACAAATAGATACGCTCGAACATTTCAAGACCACCCTCGCTTCAGAAGGCCATTTCTACCTGCCTGATGGCGATGTCACCTATTTCGACAATTTTTTTGAGAAAGCTGCCGCTGCAAAGGGAAAAGGCGAGGTGTTGCGCGTGTTGCACTACGGTGACTCGCAGATTGAAATGGACCGCATTTCGGGTAATCTGCGCGCCTACTTCCAGTCGAAGTTCGGCGGTGGAGGTCCAGGCTTACTACCTGCTGTTCAAACCGTTGCCTCCTACGCGGTGAGCCAGTCGGCCTCCGGCCCTTTCACTCTCTATTCGACCTACGGTGACGGAGCGCGGGCAAAGGGGAACTACGGCCACATGCTCAAATGCTACCGACTGACCGGCAGCGGCACCTTCACCGCCAACGCCACCTCCAACAAACGCACCGACAGTCGCGTGAAACGGTTCTCCCGCGTCACACTGCTCTATAACGACCACGACGGCAAGTTCCGCGCCACCCTCAGCGACCGCAAATACGGTTACGACTCCGCTTGCACGAGTGAAGGTGCTGGCATCCACGCATTTCGCTGGCAGACAGATTCTTCCACTGCCTCGTTGCGTATCAACATGCAAGGCACCGCCGATATCTACGGCATCATGATCGACAACGGCCCGGGTGTGAGCGTCGATAACATCCCGCTGCGAAGCTCCTCCGGCAACCAGTTCACCCTCGTCACCGACACCATCCTGCGCAAGTGTTACCAACTCTCCAACGTCGGCATGATCATCATGCAGTTCGGTGGCAACACGGTGCCGTCGGTCTATAGCACCAAGTCCATCAACGACTATTGCACCCAAATGCAGAAGCAGATACGCCGCGTGAAGAACGTGTGCCCCAACGCCACTATCCTCTTCATCGGTCCTTCCGATATGAGCCACTCCTATGGCGGCTCCCTTCAGACTTACAAATTCTTACCCGCCATGATTGACAGCTTGCGCAATATGTGCCTGCGTAACCATGTGGCTTACTGGGATTTGTATGAGGTGATGGGCGGGCGTAACGCCATGGTGGCATGGGTGAAGAAGGGCTGGGCGGGTCCCGACTACGTACACTTCACCCCCACGGGCGCGAACTATGTGGGCAAGACGTTGTCCGAGAATTTCGCGACCTTGTATGAACTCTACCTCACCCGCCGAAAGATGGGTGAACAACAATTCGACAATCTATGGGAGGCCGCCGAAAACTGATACTTATCCCATTGATATTCTGTGTAATGCAATCGTTTGCGCAGACGGACGAAACCACCGACAGCGTGGCGTTAGAGATGCAGTCGGACACCTCTGCCGTGTGGGTGCTTCCCGAATTGTTTTCTGACTACGATTCCACGTTTTCCTTCATTCAATTCAACGACGACACGCTCTATTGGGGCAAAGACAGCATGAAACTGGTGCGTTTTTACCAAAAATGGAACGATGTCATCCAAAACAAGCGGGGAAACGTCCATATCATGCACATCGGCGGCTCGCACGTGCAGGCGGGCACGATGTCGCACCGCATCCGCAAGCATGTGTTGGCGGAATACGGTGCCGAACCTGCCGACCGGGGACTGATCTTTCCATACTCGGCGGCCAACGCCTGCAACAATCCCCGCGACTACAAAATCACCCGCTCGGATGTTTTCTCGCTGATTCGCAACGTCTATAAGGAGTATCCATCCCCGTTGGGCATGTCGGGCATTTCAGTCTATTGTGCGCAGTCTGTGCAGTCCATCAAATTCACGATGAACGATCCGGACTACGATTTCGCCACCGACACGCTCGTCCTCTTCGGACGCTCCAACGGCCACTATGTCGATCCGATTCTGAAATACGACACGATTTGGCGTTTCCCCGACGAAAGCGACTTGGAGAACGAGCGCTACTACTTCTACCTCGACCGTCCATTGCAGGAGTTCACCTTCTACTTCCCCTGCGGCGCTGTGGACACGTTTTTTGTGAACGGGCTGTGGCTGAAGAACGGCAAACCAGGTGTAACGTTCACGTCCATAGGCGTTAACGGAGCGGCGGTGCCCTCCTACCTGCGCTGTAAGAATTTCACCCGCGACATGAAGGCCTTCCCGCCCGACTTGGTGATTTTCGGCATTGGTGTAAACGACGCTTTCGGCAACGACTTTGACTCTACTGTATTCAAAAACAACTACTTACAGCTTATCGGTCGCATTCGCGAGACTAACCCCGAATGCGCATTTATCTTCCTTTCGAACAACGACACTTGGAAGAAGGCAAGACGGGGACGCTACACGGTGAACCAGACCGGTCCGCAGGTGAGCGAGACGATGAAGCGCTTGGCCGACCTCACGGGCGGTGCCTGCTGGGACCAGTTCGAAGTGATGGGCGGACTCGGCTCCATGGCCAAATGGCAGGCCAAAGGATTGGCGCAGAAAGACCGCGTCCACTTCACCGTGAATGGCTACAACCTCATCGGCGACCTCTTCTGGCACGCTTTTGTTCAACCACTTAAAAACCTGCAACCATGACTTGGGAGAATATTTCACAATTCTTGATCAACCTGTTCTCGTTCAACGAGACACATCCGTTGCTGTTCACCCAGTTCAACTTCTGGGCTTTCTTTGCCATCGTGTTCGCCCTCTTTGCACTACTCCATCGCAAAAGGCTGTTGCGCAACACGTTCCTCTTCTTCGTCAGCTTGCTTTTCTACTATAAGACATCCGGACTTTTCGTTCTTATCTTGCTGTTTGACACCTTCTTAGACTACTTTCTCGGCATCTTCATGGACAAATCGCAGCGCAACGGTCTGCGCAAGACATTCATGATTTCCGGTGTGGTCATTAACTTGCTGGTACTCTTCTACTTTAAGTACGCCTACTTCTGCACCGATGCCTATAACACCATCGTGGGTAGCGAACATGAGGTCATCAATTGGCTTGCGCAGTGGGCCAACGAGTGGTCGGGAACCGACTACTTCGATGCCTCCAAGATTCTGCTTCCCGTGGGTATTTCGTTCTATACCTTCCAGAATATCAGCTACTTGGTGGATGTTTATAAACGAAAAATCGCGCACGTCTCCAATATTCTCGATTTCGGGTTTTACGTGTCGTTCTTCCCACAGTTGGTGGCAGGCCCTATCGTTCGCGCCGACCAGTTCGTGCCGCAGCTCTACAAGAAGTTCTTCCTCACCCGCCGTCAGTTCGGCATCGCCGTCTTCTGGATTCTCAACGGCCTGGCCAAGAAGCTGATTATGAGCGACTACCTCGCCGTCAACTTCGTGGACCGGGTCTTCAACAACCCGTCGCTGTTCACCGCTTTCGAGAACCTGTCGGCCCTGTTCGTCTATTCGTTGCAGGTCTATGCCGACTTCTCGGGCTACACTGACATCGCCATCGGCGTGGCCATGCTGATGGGCTTCTACCTGCCGAAGAACTTCAACTCGCCGTACAAGGCCACCAACCCGGGCAACTTCTGGAAACGGTGGCACATTTCCCTTTCCAACTGGCTGAAAGACTACCTCTACATCCCGCTCGGCGGCAACCGCAACGCCACTTTCGGCACCTATTTCTGCATCTCGCTCATCGCGGGAGTCATCATCCTGCTCACCAAAAGCGTGGTGGTGACCAGCATCATCGGCGGTATCGCTTTGGCGTTGATTGTCGCTTCGTTGGTCAGCAAGAAGGCCCGTTTGAAGATTAGCACCAACCTCAACATGATGAATACCATGCTGTTAGGCGGTCTATGGCACGGAGCGTCTTGGAATTTCATGATTTGGGGCGGCTTGAACGGCATCGGCATTTTGTCGTACAAGATTTGGCGTCACTGCAATATGCTCGTGCGCAGTACCATCGCCACGGTATTCTTCGTTTCCTTCCTGATTATCAATCATTTTTGGCCTCATCCCGCGTTGATGATCGGTGTGGTGTGGACGGGTGTCTGGTTCGCGGGCACGCTCATCAAGACGGTCTTCACGCTCGTCAAACCCGAAAAGACGGTGGAATGGCTCGACAAAACATGGGGCATTTTCCAAACCTTCGTCTTCATCAGCTTCACGCGGTTGTTCTTCCGTTCCGGCTCCAACCTCGATCCGGCCATCGCCAATGAAACGGCGTGGGAAACCGCGAAAGCGATGGTCAACAGCATCGGCGGGCAGTGGAACGTCGCGGCCATTCCCGACATCGTAGCCAACTACCGCGGTGTCTTCATCATGTTCGTGTTGGGCATGATTATCCATTGGTTACCAGACCGTTGGAAACGCTGGTACCGTATTAACTTCGCCATGCTTCCGCTTTGGCTGATGGGACTCATCGTGGTCGCGGTCGTCTTCGTGCTCTATCAGTTCGTCACCGCCGACCTGCAGCCGTTTATCTACTTCCAGTTTTAGGGGCCGGCGCTTCCGGGCGTCGCAGTAACCGACGCTTCCGAGTGTCGCCACGTCTGTCGGCATCGTTCACTCTCCCAGAGCTCGCTGTCGTTCACTCTGGGAGGGTGAGCGTAGCGAGCCCTGGGACCCGAATACGGAATGAAATGAATCGAGAATCGAATCGATGAACGGTCATCGAGTGCCCTCCTAAATCCCAAACGCCTCGCGATGCCATAAGACGTAGCGACAGGCCTTCGTAAAGAGGCTGAATTTCGAGAAACTACGATCCTACATGAGGATTGTGACGATAATCTGTTTCATAACAGTTCGATTATTTTTAAGATGCAAAAATACATCTTTTGATATTGTCATATTCGAAGGATGCAAAAAATACAAAAATTTGCCGTTGATTGAACAAAATCATTATTTCGCGCACTATTTAAAAAAATGTATTTTTGCATTTTCAAAGAAGTTTATGTAACCTTAATTAATTACATATTATTCATAAAAAAAATTACAAAAAAATGAAAAAGTTCTTATCTATCGCAGTAATCTGCTGCGTTGTGGCCATGAGTGGCATTTTCTCCTCTTGCACTCCCAGAGAAGATGGTGACTGGCTATTCTCTGTTAAGCTTGACCCAAGCACTCCAGATGGTATCGCCAACAACTACGCCTTCTTCTTTGAGAAAGTTGTCATCGACAACATGAAGGCAAGTGCTGACAGTTACACGGAAAGCTCTCGCATCTATGTGTTCAGAGGCGAGAAAAAAGAGGTCCGCAAGAGAGCTGAGACTGCTTTCAACAAAGCCATGGATGCTGTTGAAGCTGCCAGAGCAGATCATCCCGGTGTTCTTATGGGCGGCACCAAAATTAACTTAATCCTCGCAAACCGCGACACCAACGCGGATGAGATTATCTTAACCCGCACCCTGAAAGAGGATTAATCCTGCTTTTACCGTAGAAATCTTAGACGACTATGAAGAAACTTCTGTTTATCCTGACAATAGTGTTCGTAGGAGGTTTGATAGCTGCTTCTTGCAACCGCGAGAACGGCGAAAATGGAGGCAGTGGTACCAGCGGCAAAAAAATCACCGTCCAATACCAGATGAAGGATTCCTTCACGCAAAATGGCCAGTCGCTACCTATTACCCCTTGCTTCCACTACAACCTCAAATATATTGACGCTACGGGTAAAACTGTGGAAGTGAACAACGTCTCCGCACCCTGGACCCTTCCCGCTTTCGAAGTCAAGGCTCCGTTCACCGCCAAAATCGAGGGAACAATCGTCTATAACGAGTCTGAGCTCCCAGAAACGGGTGTCATCGTTATAGGTGCTGTTCCGAACATCCACTACACTGAGAACGGTGTGGTGAAGGACCTCGGCCTCAACAATGCACCTGTCGGCCAATTCAGTTCGAAGGAGCAATTCCTCTCTTTCATCGCCACGCATCCGGAACGCCTGACATTCACGCTGGAACACACCTTTTAATCCAAGGTTGTACGATTTATATACTCCAAAGAGGGTGTGTCAAAAGTCCAAAAATCGGCATTTTTCGATTTGTAACTATCTGATAATCAAATAGCAATTTTTGCCAAAACAGACTTATGACACACCCTCTTTTTTTTATTTAACCCAACAGGTAGCAAAGAATTGGAACAATGACCCAATAAAAAAACGCCCGCAATGTTGCAGGCGTTTGTTCAGGTCAATTGTTAAAGATTATGCGTTAGTTCCGTCACGATGGAACACCAACGGGAAGGTGATGACAGCGTCATTCTCATCCGTGAACTGGAAGTTGATGGTGATCGTATCGTCGTTATCGCTGTAGGTGAAGTTGATCTGATAGTTGATGGGATCGCCGTTCTCATCGGTGCCGATAGCGGTCAGGGTACCGGTATGGGTGGAGGCGTCATAGACGTATGCGAGATCCATCTGCTCGATCTCTTCCATCGTGTATTCGCCGTTCATTTCCATAGCATTGAGGACGACCACATTGTCGCTGAAAGTGATGTGCGCATACTGATTGTCGAAGTTGATTTGGATACCCATGGCTTCGGCATCAAGATCATTTGAATCACTGCAAACAATGCCACTGAGATCAACACCCATGCCTGTGAGCAGGTCGTTGAGAGTAAGGGATGCGGTCCAGTCGGTGCCGATAAGATCGGAAGTGACAGCCACTCTGGGGGTAGCCCCGTTGTTCTCGTTAGGAGTGATGGGGTCCTTCTGACAAGATACCATGCAGAACGTGATGGCGATGAGCGCGATTGCAAAAATGTTTTTCTTCATACTTTTAATTTTTAATTTGATTGATTATTAAATAAGTTTAATTGTTTCTACTGAAAGAATCTGTTGTAAGAACGTAACGAGAAAGTGAAAAACTACATCCAAGAAATTTTTTTTTATTGTCGGTCAAATTCCAATTGATAGAGGAAGTCGCCATCCTCGGTCCCGAAGTCGGGACGGGAAAGCACCAAGGTGTTGGCGGAGATCCAGTTGATGTCCCAACATCCACCGCCATTCGGGAGCAATTCGCTGCAGAGTTTGCCGTCGTCCGAGAGACTCCAAGTGGAATTATCGGTGTAGGATGTCCCGTCAATATTGTTGACTGTCAAAGACATCGTTCCGTCTTCATAGAAATTATAGAACATGGATCCGCCATTGAAATCAGGGATCAAGGTTTCCCCCTCTTGTAACTGTCCGTCGGCATCCATCGGCTTAATTACCAGACGACTGAAATGCCATTCTCCAACAATATTCGCCATGGTGGCTGCCGGAGGTGCCGAGGCGTAGGCCACACCGTTCCATGTTCCGTTACTGTAAGTGACCACGACGGTGCGTCCCTCTTTCTCCATCTCTTTCATCCAGGACTTCATTTCATCTTGGTTGGACGTGCTGAACGTCTTGGAAGCCTTGGTACCGTAAGACAGCTTGTTTGGGTGATAAATGCTTGGCTTCATATTGTAGAAGGTTACCTCGCTGCCCTGTTTTGCCTGATTGCAGAGCACGTCCAACAGAGCATCCCATTCGCCCTCCGTCGCCAGCGACTGCCGGCTTTCGTTTTGTCCGACCTTGTAAACGATAACCCGCTCTTTAGGAGTATTGTCGACCCCAGGAGCAGGTTTTTTGTTCGGATCATCGCAGGCCACAAAGGCAAGCACCAGCACCGTTATCAGTACGGTGAATCTCAATGTCGTTTTCATATACTCTATCTTTTTCATTTCTCTTTTATGTTATTTAATTGATAATCCAAGAGGGCGTCATACTGCGTCTCCGTATCGAGGCGGTAGAAGCCCACAGTGCGGCGACCGTGCGAAGCCACCACGCGCAGCAGCGGTTTGCCGCTCCACTTTGTGCGCTTGGCAGGCTGCGCCAGTTCACCGAGCCAGCTGACGGAACCTTCCTCACCGCGGATGTCGAGCTCTTTCTTGAGCTGCTCCCACGCCGCGTCATTGTCAGCCACCACAAGCACCACATCGATACGCACTTTGTCGCTGAGTTTAAAACCCTTTACTTGCGCCACGGAGAGTTCCTGCCGGGAGGCGAAGCGCTTGTACAGCTCACTTTGCGACATTGCCGCTATCGGAAGCAGCATCATCAGTATGATAATCAGTCTTTTCATTATTCCATCAACATTTCAGCGGCCAAGGAGGCCCATTGAGCATCGGCGGTGCCGACACGATTACAATATACTTTCTCGTAAGTCCGGATTTGTCTTTGTTGTATGGTGAGAACCGACACTGCCACAGCCACCACGACCACCAAAGAGGTCACCGCGGTGATGATGCGGTTCTGTTTCCGCCGCCAGGCGGGGTATTCCGCCGCCAGCCGTTGGCTGTAGCCTTCGGCCTCGGCCCGTTGCCATAATTCGTCAAATTGGTTTTCTGTCATATATCCATTGATTTTCTTAATTTCTCTTTGATTCTCACCAACCTCACACTCACATTCTTCACGGTCATCCCCACACGTTCTCCAATCTCTTCATAGTCGTATCCCTCTAACTGCAAGCGCACTATGGTGCGGTCAGGCTCGTCCAGCAGGGCAATCCGTTCGTGCAGCTCACGGAGCAGCGTGCGATCCTCGTCGGGCATCTCGTAGCCTTCC
>Ga0247610_10001893_pt1 | contig 25117 bp, 18 predicted proteins | sample 174DNAGHGhighgp2_FD_193483 | JGI IMG/M metagenome (GOLD analysis project Ga0247610, IMG submission 193483) | Sheep rumen microbial communities from Palmerston North, Manawatu-Wanganui, New Zealand - 1742 DNA GHGhigh gp2 | ecosystem: Host-associated > Mammals > Digestive system > Stomach > Rumen...
CAGAAAACTTTATATATTATAGGTTTCCTGAATGTACCAAGTTGTTGTCTTGTGCTTATTATGTGGGGGGTAGTTTTTATATGATATTTGTTAGTATTATATAAAAACTGGGGGTTTTGGGGTATTGAATATTACTGTTTTTTCAATATAAGCTATTTTTTTATTATTTGTGGTTGTCTTTTTCGATGTGCAATACTTTTCTTTTCGTACACTTTACACTTGAAATTGTACTTTAAGGGAGCATTGGTATGTTTTGGGGCATATAGAGTACCATACAAGTGTAGATTAAATCTACACCATTTTTCGTGTTGAGTAAATTACCCCTTTTGTTGCATTTTTTACCCTTTTTGTTGCAGATTTTCGGTAAATGTTGAGTAAATTTGGTGTAATGTTGAGCATATCGATGGATTGAAAATGATGGTATGGTGCTTATTTTCTTGTTTGGAGTATGAAAACCGATATGCAAGGTTTGACTATCGCTATTTTTCGGCAGAAACTTAATTTTTTTTTCGGAAAAATTTTTAGTATTTGGGGGGGGTATTGAAGATTCTAGTTTTTGAAAACATAACTTTCATAAGTATCATAAATTTTTTTTATGTTTCTTATGTTTTTTGTCAGATGTTTTGATTATCTCTGATTTTTTGTTTTTGCAGATTTTTTTTGTTCGTTAGATACCTAACAATAGTGTGGTTATCCTGAATGTACCAACTTACTGTCTTGTGCGATGATTGATTACTATAAATTTTTTAGGGTTATTATTTTTTCACCGATGACCCCCCCATCATAATCATTTTATCATCTCCCAATATATCCCCCCACCACACATACACCCTATTATTTTGATGGGGGGCGAGGGAGAATATAATTTTTTGGAGAGTGCAGAATGGATAAAGGAAGATTAACAACATTAATCAGCGATTTAGGACTGATACTAGTCGCTATTGCAACCTTGCTTGGCATTAGTCTTGATCCTAACTTGGCAACTGCGATAGTGAGTGCAGTAGTATTGATTATTATCGCATTACTGGATGTTTACCATCCTGAATACAAGGACATAATTGATAATATTGATGATTCAGAGGAGTTGGATGGAGAAGAGTAGTCCGACTTTTTATGACCATCTTGACTTGAATAATCGTGTAACCAAACTGGAATCAGAGAACAAGACACTCTTCAATGAGATAAGGGAAATCAAGGATGCTTTAGGTGAGAATACTGATGCTTTGAATAATCTGAACAGTACCTTGAATGAGGAGCGAGTCAATAATACCAAGGCGATTAACGAGTTAACTACCTTGTTGCACGAGGAGAAGTTAAGGGTCGAGTTGATGAATGAGAAAGAATCCACCGAACTGGGCATCAGGAGTACTATTTATACTGGTGTCATTGTGGGTGTTGCCTTGTTGATTGTTGAGGGATTATTGAGGATATTGTGATTTTTATGACTGATGATGATAATAAGATTGAAGAGAGGAATATGGTTCAGGGGAAGAAGCCCCCATTATTCATTAAAGAGCCTATCCTTAAGCAGAAGCTTTTGTCTATGATTGAAAAGGGCAATTATATTAGTACTAGTTGTGAGGCTTGTGGTATTAATCCATCTACTTTGACTTATTGGAGAACCAAGGCTAGAGAGGGTAAAGAGCCTTATGTTAGTTTTTTTGCAGAGTTGCGAGAAGCCGAGAGAAAGGCTGAAACTGTTATAGCAGAGGGAATCTATGATATCGGTTTCGATAAGAGGAATTGGACTGCCCTTGCTTGGTTATTAGAGAGGAAGAACCCTGAAAGATGGGGTAGGAAAGACAGAGTTGATGTCGCTTCTGATAAGGAGTTTAAGATTGAGATTACTAGTACTAAATCCGAGCATAAGATGAGTGAAGAGGATAGGAAGAACCTAGAAGAGGAATAGTATGCCAACAGTTGAGTGGAAGTTGAGTGAGAAACAAGCCGAGTATTTGTATGATAAGCATAGGTATTTGGTTGTTGAGGGTAGTGCTGGATCTGGAAAAACCCTGTTTGCTTGTCATAAGGTTTTATTGTATGCTTTCACTCATAAGAATGCGAAGATTGGTGTTTTTAGGTTGACTTTACCGAGCCTTAAGCAGACTGCTTGGTTGGAGATTAGGCAATTGTTGGATAAGTATGATTTGCCTTATCAGGAGAATAAGACCGAGGGTGTTATGACTTTCCCTAATGGTACAACCATCATATTCAGGGCTTTAGACGATATGAGGAAAATTCGTAGTCTTAACCTTGATCTAGTCTATGTGGAGCAATGTGAGGAAATTGATAAGGATATCTTTATGGAGTTGGATTCAAGGGTAAGAGGACAAGCTAGTATTGATGATTATGGTCAATTATTGCTTGTTGTTACTCCTGAAATGCAATCTCATTGGATTTATAAAAGATTTCATAAGATTGAGGATGAGGATGCTTGTGTTGTCCATTTCCATTATACAGAGAATCCTTTTGTTGATGATAAGTATATCAAGATGGCAGAGGATAGGAAGAAGTTTGATTATGATACTTATGCACGATTAACACTTGGTAAATGGGGCTTGGTTGGTGATATTATTTATCAGAACTGGGATATCAAGGAATCCAGTAGAGGTTTCGAGTATTATACTGGTGGTTCTGATTTTGGTTTCAACAACCCAAGTTGTTTCTTATTGGTTGGTTGGTTGGATAATGAGGCTTATGTTATTGATGAGGTTTACGAGCGAAACCTTATAAATTACCAGTTTATTGGCAAGGTTAATGAGATGTTGAAGAGGAATAATCTTAACCCAAGCAACCTTGATACTGTTTATGGTGATAAGGCAGAGCCTGACCGAATCCAAGAATTTAATGAATATGGTTACAATATGGTTGGTGGAATCAAGGATGTTAATGCGAAGATCAATGCCACCAAATCAGTTAAAATCCACATAAGCCCAAAGTGTGTGAATACTATTAAGGAGATTGAGAATTACTGCTATCAAAGGGATAAGGATGGCAATGCTATTGATAAGCCAATAAAATACAATGACCACAGTATGGATGCATTGGGTTATTGTGTTTATGGTACTGTTGGAATCTTAAGCCCTGAACGAAGTATGCCTGAAAAGGCTACAATCTATGGATACTAAATGGAGAGATGAATATATATGGGAATTTTTGATAGGATATATGGGTTCAGACAACGAGAGGTTCGCAACAGTTATCCTAACGAGGTCAGATTGGCTGATATAAGTGCTAAAGAACCTGATAATCCAAGTGGGAAAGACCTTTACGAGATAACCCCATCTCATATTAATAGGACAGTAAGGAACTGCCGATATGCCACACGAGATCCACAAGTACACGGTGTACTGTTGGATATTATGGTGAAATCCAACACTCATTTCGAGATAATTGGGGATAATGAACAAGCAGTAAACCATATCAAGAAGATGGATGAGGATTACTGGAATATTAATAAGATTATTGATGAGATGTTTTGGAAAGGGGCAGTTGATGGTCAAGCCTTTATGAACCTGCGAATCAAGGAGAATCATATATGTCCACGATGGCTTGAATGGGATGGAGAATCCTATAATATTATGGAGATATATGACTCTGATGAGGAATTATTAGGTTACAAGCAAGTTATTCAGAAGAATGCGAAGACTAATAATGGTTGGCTTCGCAGGAAATTCGATGAGTTGAAGAACGAATCCTCCGAGGAGGTTGAGATAAACTTTGAACCATCCGAGGTAATTCATATGAAATACCTTGAGAGGGATGGAATAGGTCATAGTCTTGTAGTGAATGTACTTGATGATGTGATGTACAAGAGGAAGCTCAAGGAACTTATGACTTTGACTGTTTATAAGAATAGTAATCTTGTTGTTGTTACTATGGGTAACGAAGACAAGATGAACACTTACCTTGATGAGGATGCACGAAATATGGTAGTGGAAACTGTATCCGACTTCGACCATAAAGGTGCAGTAGTAGTGCCATATGGAATAGGTCTTGAAGTGCTTAAGGGTGGAACATTACCTGAAATCCAAGACTACCTCAAATACTATGAGAGATGCATTTATGTAGGATTGAACACTCCTGAAGCTGTATTCAACTCCGAATCAAGTAACAGAGCAACAGCCGACATCCAACTTGACAGTAAGACAAGTGGTAGAATACTCTTCTTCCAATACAATCAAGAATGGGTTACCAAGTATATTGAAGAACTGTTCAGAAGAGAACTTGAACTTCAAGGCATAAGTGGATATGTGACTATTGAATTCGAGAACCTCACAGAAGATGAAGATGGGGATGAGAATTCTGATGATACTGATCCTGAAAGCTTACACAAGCCAATAACAAAGAAAGGTCAAGAGGATATTGACAAGACTGGCACTACTGGGATAAAGAAAACCAGTACGAACTCTGATAATGTTCATAATGATGTTAAGAATCGAAGTCAAACGAATACTGCAGGAGGTTGAAGTGAATGGTTAGTGATGGATTAAAACATCTTATCAAGACTCCTGCTGATTTAACTGATGAGGTTTTTGATTTCAAGAACCTTGACTCTGATGAACAAGCCTACATCATCGCTTTATTATTTTATTATAATGATTTTGCCTTGAAGTATCAGGGCAAGACAAGAGCATATATTGAATCTCATTACGAGGATGATATTGATGCCTTGCAAGAGAAACTCCTTAAGGCTAATGAGAAACAATTCGAGAAGATGTTTGAAACTTTCAAGAGAAAACAACTTGAGAATGATAAGAACCTCCCAAGTAGCAAGTATGGTAAGGTTACTTGGAAAGGCTTCAATAAGGCAAGTATGAGCAAGAAACTCACATTCGAGGTTGTTACTCAAAGCATTAAGGACATCTGCTCTGAATTGAAGAGAGAAATAGGTTTGCAATTGAAAGTCCACGAAGACATCAATTATAAGGCTTCTGACTTCTCAATCAAGGCGAAACTTGACAAGGGAGCGAAGAAGCTTAAAAAGGCAGGGAAGTTTACTGCAGGTAGATTAAGGCAGAAGACAGAACGAGCCTACCAAGACTTCCAAAACAAGCCACAAACCCTCTACAAATGGCAATGCTCATATGTAAGGAATGTGCCTTGTGCTTGGTGCGAATACCAACAATTACAACCACCAAGACCAATCGATGACTGGGAATATGACCACCCAAATGGACATTGCACACTAGTACCAATAAATGGAACAGAAGCCTATTCCGATGATTATCTTGCAATAGCAGAATTCCTTGATGAGGAAGATTGATATTTATGAAATTTATTAACCTTTTTGGAGTTGGTACAGTTGATTATGCTGATGAGGGATTCGACAAGCCAGTAAGGTTCAGTAGTGAAACCCTCAAATATCTAGCCGAAAACCTAGGCGAAACCAAACTCACAAGAGAACATACAGATGAGAATATTGGATCATACAATAATTTCCGATTCAAAGATGATTTCCTCCAAGTCGAAGTACCTGATGATTTCGAGGGTGGATTATCACCAGTATTCCAAGCAGATTGGAATCTTGTTGGAGATTACTATGAACCAGTACCGAATAGTTTACGAATGACCAGTATTGGATTAACAAATAATCCACGAACTGGAATAATCTACAACAGTAATAAGGGAGATGATACTGTGGATGATAATAAATTCAATGACTTGTTAACTAGGAAAGATGAGAGAATCACCGAACAGCAAGAAGAGATAGCAATACTACGAAAACAGTATGAAGAATTACAAGATAAATTTAATGATTCCAGTAAAGAATCCAAGGAGTTACAAGCAAAGATAAAAGAATTAACAAACTTGGAAACCGAACTGGAATCTTACAAAGCCGATGCAGAAAAGTACAGAGTACAAGAAGCTGAAGCGAGGGCTGAACTCATCACACAAATTGCAGGTGATGATGAAAAAGCCAAAGAAATCTTCAAAGACACTAGTGTTGAGGATTTAAAGTATATGCTTGAGCAGAAAACAGTAACCGAACCTCCAAAGGGTGCGACTACTAATAATGCTCAAGGGAATGTGCAAGATGGTTCTGAACCACCTGCAAGTAAAGTGAATGAGGATGATAAATACACTTATGAGGCTTTCAAGGAATGGGAAGACTCATTAGATGAATGGTAGTCCTCAAATGAAAAACAACTAATATATATTATGGAGAATAGAGAATGACCGAAAATACATTAGGAACTTTCTATGACAAAGAACAAGGTAAAACCTACGAAGTCAACGAGGGCGATGTAACTGTCGCAGAGGGCTACAGTACCTTAAATGCAAGTAAACAGAAATTCATCTCCTTTGAAAACCCAGTAGGTGCAGAGAACTTTTTAGAATTTGATTTCAGCGATGACTTATTAGTCAAGGGTGCAACTACCAAAGCAACCCACATCACAATGTACGAGCCTGAATTCCCATATGGAAAACTCCCACAAGAAGATGTTGAAGATGGAAGCTACAGAAGATTCGTAACTGCATTCGAGTTAAAAGTAGGAGAAGTACAATTACCACTTTCCGATACTAACTCTGCAATCGCAAAAGGTAATGGATTAAAGATTACTGATTACCATACTGGATTGGACAAGCATACTAATGACTCCGAAATCGTAGCACTTGAATCCAAACCTGCAAATAGTGGTGGATACATCATCGCATACCTCAAAGTACCATACTTGACTGTTGGTGGAGCATCAGCCTCTTCTAGTGGTAGTGGATCAGGTAGTGGATCATAATTACAAACTTAACTTTTTCAATTATTAAACTTATAATGGAGAATCACAATAATGGCTAACGAAAATCAATTACAAAAAGTGGATGGAGCATACCATAGTGGATACTATACTGCTAAAATCAGAAAAGATGTAGCAAAAGAATTCAAGATGGCAGGACTCTTCCCAACCCAAAAAGTATCTGATAAGAACATCACAGTAACTGATGTAAACACTTATGATGAGATTGAAGACCAAGTAAAAGGCAGAAAGAAAAAACTGGAAGCAAAAGGAACTAGTCTTCGTAAAATCAGAGCAAGAGTAGTCACCCCAGAGGGTTTCAGACTTGAGCAATATGGTATCGAAATGGATATCGAACAGAGAGATTTGCTTGAACAAAGAATATCCATTACTGATGTTATGAAACCAGTAACCAAGTACCTTGCACAAGAAATCGACAACAATGTATACCAATCTGCAGTTTCCTATGCTACTGATGAAAGCACCAATTATGGATTAACCAACAACTGGACTAACTCCGAAATCGAGGACATCCTCCACGATATCATCACCATCAAAAACAAGAAACTGGAAGAGGGTTACGATATCAACCACATAATGCTTGGTATGGATGCAAAAACCAAACTTGACATCTTAAGTGCATCCAAAGACATTGTAACCTCCAAATACATCTTCGGACACAACAACTTCGAGTTAGACAACACCATCACCCTGAATGATATGGTATTCAGTTGGGGTGGAAAAACAATGGATGGTAAAGAATTATTAGCATTCTGTACCGATGCACCTGCACTTGAAATCTTCTACCTTGACTTCTTCAACCCTAATGTGCAAAGAGTACCATCTATTGGTCAATATGAAAAATATGCACCATTAATCAATGTCTTGAAGTACGATAATGCTAAAGAAGAACACGAACCTATCATCAAGATGAAATTCGCTACTGCAGTAGGTACTTACCCATTAGAAAAAGGTAAGAGAATGCTTAAAGTACCTAATGTAATGGGTAACTAAACCTGATAATACTTTTTAAGGAGATATTCAATGGAAAACAAGATGGAAGACTATTATAAAGTAATGCAATATCTCCGAGAAATGTTCGTAGACAGACAATATCCTTATGAGTTTGAAGATGAGGAACTGTTGGGTTCTGATTCTTCAATATCTCTTGTTGATTCCGAGTATGGTGACTTCGAGAAAAGCCTACAATTGGAAAGTATCAAGAGTGGTGATGTACTCCGAATGACATTACCCAAACCAAGAGATTTCACCGATTGCACAAGCTTTGAAGTCAGTTTCTATTGTAGTGAGGAGTTTGATCCACAGAACCTTGTCATTGGTTTCAGTAATAAGAAGAAAGGCTACATTAATCAAGTCGAGCTTGATAGTGGCAATATTATTGAGGCTGAAACCTACTTGAACAAGGGTGGGCATTACCTCATCAAATACAACCTAAAGGATACTAATACCAAGATGGCTAAAAAGGATAGAAGATTATCCCATACCGAGTCAATTAATCTGATATTTGGGCAGGAAGTTAATGAGTTAATCCTTTATGATGCAGTTTTACGAACTGCTAATAATCATATTACCCTTGAGGACTTGGATGAAACAATATTGATGGGTACATATTATATTCAAAACCAATTATTATTGGAAGATGCAGAAGATATTCCATTGCCATTGCAACACTTGAATTATAAATCTGCAGGTGCTTACACTTGGTTGATATGGTGGGAGAACGAGAGCAAAGTTATGGATGATGCCACTAAAGAGGGCAGAAACTATGCCACAAGACTTTTCGACCAAATCGACCTCTTCCTACAAAAATGGTTAGAAGCTCACCCAACTGGAAACACCGACCCAAATATGAAACTCTTGGGATTCACAACCTACCAAGACTTCCCAATCAAACGAAGAATCCACGAAATAGGAAACAACCAAATCTATGTCTATGACCCTGAAGACCTACGAAACTATAATACAATGAGATTAGTCATCAGTAACCGACTTGACTTATTAGGTGCAAAAGGAGGATAAACTTATGAGTGTCTTAAAAGAAATACTGGAAAACCTTGCCGAATATATGGCAAACCATCCTGAATTCAAAGACTACTCCGACCTAGAATTCTACTTCCACGAGGCAGAGATGAATGGGAATACTGAAGTGCCTTGCATCTGTTTCCAAGTAGGTTACAATGATGATAACAGCGAAAAGAAGACAATTAATCGTGATTGTCGAGAATTCTTCAGAGGAATGAAGATAGAGTTGCATACACGAACCATCGACCATTCAACCTTGCAAGATGAGTTATGGAACTTCGAGGAAACCTTATTCAAGGTATTCAGTAATATTGCCTTTGAAAACATCCATCCAAACTTGCACGATGTCAAATATGTAGGCACAAACCCAATCGCCCACATATACTGGCAACCATTCAAGGATGAAAAAGAAGAGGAATGGTTTAGCAACTGCATAACAATACTCTACGAACTAGACTACACAATATAGCGAGATGATAATTATGAAAATGGAATACATAGGGACATCCCACAAAAACATCCTAGAGCTTATCGCCCTAGGAGTAACCAACGAACCCCTGATTAATGGAAAAGTATATGATATTCCATCTAACCAAACTGCTCTTATCGAAACCTTGATAAAGAGTGAGTTTTTCAAACCAGTAAGCAAGAAACAACAGAAGAAAAAAGATAAAGAGGAATAATATTATGGTAAAATCATACTCAAAAACTTATCACAGATGGAATGTAGCCCTCAAACCAGCCGATGCGACTTATCCTGCCAGTATGGGTGGAAAAACTGCTAGAGGAACTGATTTCGAGGGTGAGCCTGATATGGACACAACCGATTGGGAGGGTCATACTGGTACAAAAACCATCAAACTTGGATCAGACAGAACCTCTGTAACATCCGAGCCTGAATTCGAGCAAAAATTAGTCTTTGGTGAATGTGCCGAGGAATACTTCTTTATGTTGCTTGGTAATGTTGACAATAATGGAACATTATCCAATACCCCTACCCCTACTACTCTTGTGCAACCTGCCGAGGGTACAGTTGGTATCTATGAATGGAACTTCGCACAGAACCTTACCAATCCAACACCTATCCCAAAATCCACCATTGTCAACACTTACAATGTAGCAATCAATGGAACACCTATCAATGACAGTATCATTTACGATAACTGTACCATATCAGAGTTGGAATTGAATATTGATGATGATGGAGTAACCATCCACCCTACTTGGAGAAGTGATGCACCAATCATCAATCAACCAAACCCAGTAACCAGTTTCGGTGAACACATCAGTAAAATAGGTACTGGTAGTGTTGAATTCTATATGGCAGACTTCGGAACAAACTTGAATGAGAAAACTAATGAACAGTTAGCACTCTACAAATACGATTGTTTAGTATCTGCATCCAACACTTTCAACACCAACCTAGATGACTTCACTTGTCTAGGATCAGAGTTTGGAGCAAATGCCTCCGATGAGGGTAACTTCGAGATGGATGGAGAAGCCGAAATCATATGGAACGAGAAAAGCCAACACCTGATTGATAAATGGTATACTGGCGAAGCCAATGGAACACACATCACCCAAGAATCACAATACCAAGAAGTACTCATAAGACTCAATGGAAAAACCTTGAATGATGACTACACAGAACTCTTCGAGATGTACTTCCCAAAGGTCGAGCTGATGAAAGCTTGGTCAGACCTTTCAGGTGATGACACCAAAACAATCAATATTGAGTACAACTTGGCTTACAATGGAAGTGTATCCCCAGTTAAAGTCAAATTCATTAGCAATACTGATGAGCTGACTTATGGAGTAGCAACACAACCATCATAAGAGCCTTTGTAATCGCTCAATTTCAACCATTATAACCCTAAATCCTTTTTATTAGGGTTATTCCTTTACTATTTTTCTAACCCTTATTAACCTTTCCCCCTATATGTAAAAAACTAATTTTATTAAAAAGTGGAGATGATAAAGTATGAAATTCACAAAAACAACAGTAGAGATTTGTGGAAAAGACTTCAAATATGCAAGATGCACCAACAAACAATTATTGGAACATCAAAAGGCTATCGAACATAAAACTAAAAAGTTTGAAGAATTATCCGAGATTGCTAACAAATACTCAAGAGATGTTGAGGCAATTGATAATGAGATAAAAGCAAATGCGATGTATATGGAAACCATTAATCGTAAACAAGATCCATCCGATAAGGAACTGGATAGTGTGGCTGAATTAAGCCTTAAGCAAATCGACCTCTTCAATAAAAGAAGAGATATTATTGAAAAATCCGAGGCATTAGACAAGGAACACGAGAAAGAAATTAAACAATTAACTGATTACATTAATGAGGAATATGGGGAACTTGCCGAGTTACAATTCGAGGGAATGACCAAGGAATATTATATGGAAAACAGTACAAGCTTTGACAATGAAATAATCAGATTACTTGCTAGTATCAGACAAATGGCAGAGGCAGGAACATCTTCCAAATCAATTGAAAGATTCGTTCGCAAGAATGCCGAGGCTAATGCAAAGAATAGGCTTGATAATTCCTTTCAGAGAGAGTAAGGATATTGAAGAGGAAGAGGATGATGATGGTTTTCTCCATTACCCAAGTGACACATTAGAAGAGATATTATTAAATAAGTATTTCCTACTAGTTAAGCGAGTAGAGGGGATAGGATTATCCTTGAATGATTTTTGGGAAATGGATACAAAACAATTCAACCTACTCTACAACAACGAACTGGAAATAATCCAAGCCGAACAAAAAGAAATAGAAAAACACGAACTAGCAAACAGAAGTAAAAGCACTAAAGGAAAAATGGTAACCACAAAAGGAACAGACAACCCTGAAATGAGCGATGCATACGAAAGCCTAATGAAGTGAACAATATGAAAGCAAAATTCATACTAAACCCCATCGAATTCCAAAAAAAACTAGAAACCTACAAAGACAATGTACGAGCAAAAGCAGAATCAGAAATAAGAGCAACAATGTTCGACCCAGTCATAGAAACAAGTATACCCTATGCACCTGAAAGAGAGGGAGGTTTCATAGAAGAAATGGAAATATTCAATGGAGTAAGGAGATCAGGCAAAGACAGATTTATGACAAGAATCATAATCGACCCTGAAAATGAAGAATGGAATGACCTCTACGAGATGCCTGAATATATGGTATTAGATAAGAAATACCCTTACCTTAAAGACCTCAACACAGAGGGAAGATATGGGCTTCATGCTTACTACAACTCCTTTAGTGGAACAAGTGCTTTCTTCAGGGTAAGTATGCCAAAAGCTATGAAAACTGTTTACGAGAATATTGGAAAATTTGTTGTTAGGGGAGGATTATAAAGAATGACAACTAATATTGTTGGTGGAGTAGAAGCGAAACTTATACTTGACACATCAGAGTTTTCATCTGCTATTGATGGTGCTATTAAAAAGGCTGAAGAGTTAGCAGAGGGTTTGGCAAATATTAAACCAAACAGTAATCTTGAGGGTTCGCTTAATGAACTCAAGGGATTGTTGGAAAGTTTAAACAAGCCAATTAAGGAAACTGTTAATTCATTCAAGGAAATGGCTTCCCCTCTCCCAAAAGTGAAAAAAGAAACAAGCAGTATTATTGAAGAGTTTAACAAATTCAGTAGTGCAGTTTCGCAGAATACTGCTAGACTGGGTGAAATGACTACTATGATGGCTAATGCCAAACGAGAAGCCTCTTCAATGAACCAAACTGCTATGGCAAAATCAGGGGCAGGATTATCATTAACATCATTCGAGAGAGAACTTGTTGCATTGAATAACCTTGCAAAAGGAATCCAAGAATATGGATCTGAATTAACTTCAATCATCTTGAAAAATGAAAACCTTTCAAGGTCAACAGTTAATGTTGAGGAAGCATACCTTAAGTTAACTACTGGAATGCGAGAAACTACAGCAGAAATGGAATCGCTAACTAATTTAATGGTTGAAAGCATTAGTATGCCCCTAGCAGGACTAGACAAGATGTGGAGCAACCTCCTCCGAAATGGACTTGGCACAGAATATGGAATGGAAATCGACAAGATGATAGCCAAGAACGAGGAACTTGCAACATCAACCGAGGTAAGCCTGAAAAGAGTCAACACCCTGATGAAAGAAAGCATCAGTATGCCAGTTTCAGGACTGGACAAGATGTGGAGTAGTTTATTGAAGAGTGGTCTTGGTCAGTATGAGATGGAAATCGATAAAGTCATCGCAAAGAACGAGAAACTGGCAAGGTCAACCAAGGAACTGGAAGCCTCTTTCCAAGCATTCAAAGAGGGTAAATTATCAATAATGGGATTACAGCGAGAGATTGATAGTTTGAAACTTTCAGAGGATCAAGTAATCACCTTGAATAAAAGGTTGGGTATGTCACTTGTTGAATCCTTTAAAGAGGGGGAAATAGGCATAACCGAACTGGTTGCGAAGATGAAAGAACTAACCCTTACAGATGAGCAGATATCTGAAATGACCAAGATGATGGGTGATGCTTTCAAGATGGCATTTGAGAATGGTAGTCTTGGGGCAGAACAGTACATCAAATCCCTTGAAGAGATTGGAGTAGCGACAGAGGAAATCATTGCACAGAATAAGGAGTTACAAGCTTCTATGACTAGGACTCCTATTTTGAGCGAGGGTAGTGTGTCTAATAGTAAGAATAAGGGTACTGGTGCAGGTTTCGGTGGTGTTATTGACAGAACTGTCAACCTTGTTAAGATGATGGCTATGCTTGAAGCCTTTATGGGAGTGTGGGAAGCTACCGAGTCTTATATGGAATCAAGTAGTGCTATCAGAGGTTTCTATGACTTACTCTCAAAGAGAAATGATGCTACAAGATGGAATAGTAAGAACCTAGCAGAGTACAATCAAAGATTATCCTACTTGCAAGGCACTTACAGTAAGTTAAATGTCAGGGAAACTGGTGCAGAAGTAATGAAGATAGGGCAGATGTATGGTTTAACTGCCAAGGAAATGTACTCCAATACCAAGGACTTGAAAAAGGGTCAGAAAGACTTTGTTGAAACTGCTTTGATATTTACTGATGCTATGGCTAATGAGGGCAGAAGTGCAAGAGATGCTAGTTTAGCCCTTAAGGATTTAATCGACCAAGGTGCAGGATGGTCTAGAAGAACACAAGAAGTAGGTATCACCGAAGATGTTCTCAAAGCCCAAAAGGACAAGAATGGAAAAGCCTACTGGAGTGGTGATAAACAAGATAAAGAGGGTTTAATCAAAGCACTTGGTAGTGCAGAAACACAACTTCACCTTGATGAAAGAGCAAAACAAATCAACACCATAGAGGATGGTGTACAAGCACTCTACAATAGTCTAGGAGCATTACTAGGAGGATTACTAGACCTAGCAAGTCCAAGCCTTATTCAAATGTTCAAACAATTAAGTGGAATATTCTTTGAACTGAATGGATACATTGTCCAAATTAGTGGTTGGTTCAACAGTTTGAAAGACACAAGCCCTTGGCTGTACAATCTAGGTGTTTGGGGTGGTGAATTCGCAATCGCTCTTGGAGTTGGAGCATTAGCAATCCGAAGATTCGGAGGAGGCATAACTGGTCTTGGTGGCAAGATAGGTGGCTTGTTCAAGAAGATTCCGAGTGGTGGATTGCTTGGCAGACTCTTTGGTAGTGGCAGTAAGGGTACTGGTGGTATTGCAGAGGGTACTGGTGGTGTTGCTAGTGAAACTGGTGGTGCTACTAGGACTCTTAAATCTACATTGACTAATATTAAGAGTAATCTTCTTCTTGAGGCAGAAGTTTTTGTTAGTTTAGTTGCAGGTATTACTATGGCACTTGCAACCTTGTGGATTGCTAGTGAGGAATTGGCTCTTGTTGGTCAAAGATATGAGCAGATTAAGACTAATGTTAACAAGGGTATGAATGCTTTAAGGGATTATGAGAAACTGATTGAAGACATTTATCCGATGTTGATTGGTTTTATGGCGACTGCAGGTATTCTTGGAGCAGTTACAATGGCTACTGATGGTATTGGTCTTGTGGCTATTGAGATAGGTTTAGGCATACTTGTTGGTAATATTTTGGCTCTTATTCCTACTATGAAATTGGTGGGTAATGCTCTTGCAGACCTTGGTGAGAGTATTGGTGGTCAGAAAGCCAACTTTGACAAGGGGTGCAAGGCACTTAAGGAGATTAGTGAGATGATGGGTGTTCTTGCTATTGCAGTTGGTGAGATGGCAAAAGCAGATTGGAATGCCTTATCTGATAATATTGCAAGTGCATTGGCTAAAATGACTGGTGGAGATGCCTTAAATGATGTATTGAAACTGGCAGATAAATTCAATGGAAATGACAGTAACAGTTTCATCAGCCAATTCAATGCAAAGACAAAGAATATTGGAAAATTGAACACCGAGTCTGCGAAGAAATTCTCCGAAGTAGTCAAGAGTGTTGGAGAAATATTCAAAGGGATAAATAACTTGAATAAAGCTCTCAAGGAAGAGCCACAGAATCCAAGCCAGTTACTGGATCAGAGGGGTAGTCATCTTGGTGAAATCATTAGTGGAATTAATAAGTTTAACTGGAGATTCCAACAACAGATTGGTAAGTTGACTACATCAATTGATATTAATAAGGCTAATAATCTGATTCATAGTGCTAATGCTATTAAGAACATCAATACTGCTATTCGCAATCTTGTTAAGGATATGAAAGCAGATGAGAATATTGTAGATACTGCTAATTTCAGGGCAAGTATCACTAATCTTGGTACTCAAGTGGGTATTGTTAGTGGTTTCTTGGCTAGGATGGGCAAGTATAATGCTGATGCTTTCAGTTATAATAATTTTCAATCTATTGTGACTAGTATTAATAATATTAAGAATATTAGTGACAGTATGCAAGGTTTGATGGGTAGTTTCTCATCTGATAGTGTTTTTGGTAGTATTAAGAGAGTGTTGGTTGGTGGTACTAATGATTTGGGTTCTGCTTTGCCGAAGTTGGCTCAACAAGTTAGTCAGGTTAAGACCTTTGTAGTGCAAGTGAATGCTTATGGAGTAGGTAATTTAAGTGTCAACCTAGCACCGATTAATACTGCTATTAATCAAGTCAGAGCAATCAGTAACAGTATGAATAACTTGACTAATACATTGACTACTAGTTTTGATTATACTACATTGGCTTATAACTTGTGGACTATGGGTAATGCTATAGTGCAAGTTAAGAAGTTTATGGATAGGGTTAATGCATCAGGAGTTGGAAATACTGCAAAGGGTAATGCAGTAGCAGGAATAAATGGATTAGTAACACAATTGAAGAAGACACTTGATGAGTTTGCTAGTGAGGTTGCTAGTGCTAAACAACAACTGCATACTGATGGTCAGACACTTGGTAATAGTTTCAAACGAGGTTTAAGCAGTACAAAGGCAGGAACTATCAGTACTGCGAAGAGCATTATGACTAGTGCAGTAGCAACTATTCGTTATTATGCTCAAAGATTCTACCAAACTGGACAATATAATGGTAAGCGATTGGATGCAGGTTTCAAGAGTGGTGTTAGTAAGCTTGGAAGTACATTGAAGAATAAACTGGACAGTATCATCAAGACTATAAGGGGTTACAGTAGTCAATTCTATAATGCAGGTGACTTGCTTGGTGGTAAATTCAGAGATGGTTTCCTAGCAGGGCTTGGTACTATTGATGTGAATGGTCATATCAATGAGGGCAGTTATGGTGGTGAGTATCGTAAGGTTCAGGATTTCAACCTCCAATCTGCGATGCTTAAACAAGCGAATAATAAGCAGACACCTAATGTCAAGCAGACTGTTATTAAATCCGAGAAGACTACTACACAGACCGAGAAGACTGTTGAAAAGGATAAGAGTAAAGAACAAGCACCAGTTATTAATATTAGTTTTGAGGGTGCGATTATTAATGGATCAAATGAATTCAGGGAGAGTATTCAACAGATTGCAGAGGAAGTTATGCTTAATTACTTATCTCCTAATCCTGCAACTGGATACTAATTTTCCCTTTTAATTTTTTAAGATAATAATATAATGAGGTTATTGAGTATGGCAGATTTTTACAATTTTACATTCCAACCGAACTTTCACATTTGGAGAGATTTCAATGTTAAGTTTAATTGTCAGCAGATGAATTGGACTGATACTGATAATGATAGTGTGATGGATATTGGTGAGAGAGCAGGTTTCAGATTAATCTTGGCATCTAGTCTTTCCAATGTTGATATGGAGATTACTAAAGAGAGTGATATTGGCGATGATAGTATTATTAATTATGATGGGTACTTGAATGCTGATGGTGAGCATATGACTAGTCTTGCTTTTGAGGGTCTTCGAGAGGAGGTTACTGATGAGAATAGTGAGGTTGAGTTTAAGTATTATTACAAGCCGATTTATTTGGATTTCCACGAGAATGATGGTGGTTTTATTATTACTGTTGCAGGTACATCCAATGAGGGCGAGAATATTATTAGTGACAATACCGACATCACCCTTTCTATGCTTGGTGATAGTCCTCAAGACCTAGAAGCCATCTTTATTGGAACTGATGAGTCTAATCCTTATATCATCGCTTATGCAAAGGCTACTAATAAGGTTAAAGTTAGGGATGTTTTATCTATTCCATTAGACACACAAATCCTATCTGTGGGTGTTGATGAGTACGATGAATATCAATAATACTGGGGTTGGATAATTTATGAGTTATCAAACAATCGAACCAGTTAGTGTGAAACAATCTGATGAGAATCGTTTGTGGTATAATCTTGCTACTCTTGTGCCTCAAGATACTGTCTACGATAATACTACAGAATTGGTGCAGACAAGGAGTGGTTATGCCGAGTGCATCTTGAATGGTTTCTATTACGATGAGAACAAGCCTAATAGTTTGACCTTTGATTTCGGAAGTACCGAGATAACCGATACCACTAATATCAATAATGTCAGATTCTATTTCAGAATGTATGTTATTGGTGATGGTAGGACTAATATGGTTTCACAGACTCCGAAGCCGAATGTGAAGCTTTGGACTCATCTTGACCCTGATAGGACTTATGATTGGCACGATAGTGATGAGTATTTGAAGCTTGTTGATGAGATGGATCATAATTATTATGTTGATGCCGAGGCTAGTTATTTGAATGATAATTATGATAGTGGTTATACTGATTTTACTGTTACTTTTAATAATATTAGTATGGGTAATGTCTTGTCTTCTAGTTTCTTCAATAATGGGTTCGGTATTAGTTTGGAGTTTCCTCCGAGCAAGTGTATGGTTGAGCATCGTGTTATCTTTGAGAGTGTTTATTGTGTATTGAATTATGGCACTGATGGTGGAATGACTGTTACTTGTGATAATGAGGAAACTTATACTGTTAATACACTTAACACTATTCAATTCACTATCGTTGAAGATACTGATGTTGACAGTAGGATCAGTTTTGAGGCTGATGGTGATGGATTATATATTAACCCTTACAATAATGTGGGGGTTGAGAATGGTCACCCTTTGAGTACTGATGACCCTTATAAATTTGCAGAGGTGCAGACTTATGGTGGTAATACTGTTGTTGTTACTTTGCATTTTGTTCCGACAAAGGTTGGTGATTGTAGTTTCAAGGTTACTGTTAATGAGGAGTTGACTCCGAGAGTATTCAATTTTACTGTTGTTGGTAATGATGAGGATACTTATTATCCAGTTTATGATTTTGAAGAGAACACATTAACATTTTATGGTGATTTCACAAGTGATACCGAGGCTTATGTTCAAGATGGAACAATAAGGTACAAGGATGTGAAAAGCATCAAAGCAGAAGCCTTATTACCAAATTACATTATCGTTAATGGAGAACAACACTCTAATGACCCTAATGATTTTATCTTCAGAGTTACTGTGGAATTATGGAATAATGTTGATGGAACAGTTAACTATGATGGACATCCTATCTCATTTACTGGTTCATTCACAGAAACCCTCATAACTGAAACAGTATCTTCTGATTCAGTAGTTGTAACTACAGAGGATGATGAGAGAGAAATACCTATTGACTTATCCACTATAACTAAAACTGGTACATATAATAATGATACTGGAGCAATGACTGGTGCTACTGTTTTCACAGAGAGTTATCAGGAAGTTCATTCTTATACTCCAAGCTTAAACCTTTATGATAGTTTATTGAAGATTCATAACATTGGCACTACTGATGCTCAAGGAATAACCACACCATTATTCAGTATTGGTAATGTTGAAGTGTATAGGAAGTATTCAAGTGGAAATTATAGATTGTTAGACCCTCATTTTTATTCATTATCTGTAAGTGATGGTGAGTTATTATTGAAGACTTTTGAGGGCAGATACTATGATGATGGGGAATCCCCTGATAGCACTATCCAAGATATCAAAACATACAATAAGGATTATCACGATAAGGTAGTAGTCCACATAACACCTTTAAGGAACGAATACAACTTCCAATTAACTAGTCAAGGAATGAGCAACACCACACAAAAAACCAACACCTACTACCAACTCATATCCCCAAACAAATATACTGTTGGCTCTGTCTTGAACCTCCTACCTGCAACTGCTTATATGCAAGAGAGGACAAAAGTCACAATTGAAAACTTTGAAACTGGTGAGAATGATATAATCCATTACTATGCTTATATCAAGGATGGAGTTCAAATCAATAAATCTGATGCCTTGAACGAGGATGGCACACTTAAAGAGGGAGTGACTTTTGAGGAAGTGACAGAAGATGAAGCTTATATTACTTATTACTGGTTTAATAATACTGCTTTCTCTGAAGAAGAAGTACTAACTCTGATAAGTGACTTTGAAGACTGTACTCTTGGACTTGACCCAAGCCAATACGAGAACTTGGGAACTACTAATGTTCGTATGATGAGATTGATGAGAACAACAATCATACCAAAATACGAGTCTGTTCTTTCATTGGATTTCAGTAAATGCCACTTCATACTCAAAAAACCACAAAATGATATCAGAGTAGAACTGCCAGTACCTTACATTGGAGCAGTTAGATTGCATCGTTGCCACAAGGCTGATGTGACAAACACAACCACCAACAGCCTAATCCGAGAAGTCTACCAAAACAGACAATACTATGGTAAAAAAGGTGACTGGGAAGAAAAAATCACAATGACACTTCGTATGCCTTGGCAAGACATCGTAACCCTACAAGGACACACAAGAGCAGATATGCCAATCCCAATCGACATCAACCCATTACACCCTGATGGTGACCCACTCAACCATAGAGGATGGGCAGAGATAAGCAGTACTGGAGAAATCACAAAAATTAATGATATGCTCTACCAATGCAAACCTGAAGTCACTTATTTGACTCACGAGCTTATTGGAAGATTTGCTATTACTCAAGATCCTGATAGAATCTGTAATCAAGACCCTCCAATCAATATGCTTAAAACCCACGAGTATTGGGAGGATGACAGAGAAGTCCTAGACTTATCAAGTTACTTGAATTTCCATAATATGCCAATCGGCGATGGAATGTTCAAAGGAGTATACACAGTAGCAGATGATAATGAATATGTCTTTGATTTGAAAGGAACTGTTTCCAGTATTGGTAGATATAATTGGAGATGGAGAAACATATTACCTGCATTGGGTACTACTGCTCACGATGATAATCGTTGGCAGACTGCTATCAGAGTATTGGGTGCATCTGATGATTCCCTGCTCTTCGAGTACTTGTATAAGGATTTCAAACACTATGATGGAGATAACTTGCTTAACGAGTCAGATGTAAGAGTACTGCACAAGAACCCAGTAACTGGACTCTTGGACACTATCGATTACACCCATATGAACCTTGACTTCGATGAAGTTGGAGCAGAAGTCAGTATTGACAAGACAAACACTTACATTGAGATTCCAAAACAAGACCAAACACTATTTGAGAAAGGTAGAAACCTCTACTTCACCTTGAGAGATAGCAGAGGATATGGAATACCAAACAAGGATGTTGATGTTAATATTATAAATAATCACGATGAGGTAATATATTCAATCCCTGCCTTGACTGATGTGAATGGTAATCGTGATGTTGAGCTTAATCTTGAAAGTGGAGATTATACTGCTCAATTATTGTTTAGTGGTGATGATAAGTACAATCCTTGTTCAATCGAGTATTACTTTACTGTTGACCTTGTATACAGACAAGGAACAGAACTTGCTATATACAATGAGTATGGTGGATATGGATATGACATCAACAACGAGTACATCGAGGGAAGATTACTAACAGATGATGACCGACCAATAGCAGGTGAAAAAGTCTATGTAAGCATCTACCAATACACCCCAACAACCCTCAAAGTCAATGGAAAAAGAAAAACCTTTAATTTCAAAACAACAATATCTTCAGAAGTAGAATGCACAACAAGTGCTAGAGGATGGTTCAAGGCAAAAGTAAACCTATTAGGTGTTCAAGCAGGAACATTTACTGCCGAGGCTGTCTACAAGGGAACTGATTATTATCAGAAAAACAGTTATAGCAGAACTTTTACTATGCACCAATGGTACAAGCATAAGACTTCCATTACTACTAGCGACCAAAAATACGAGCAAGGTAAGGAATACAATTTCGTAGCAACCCTCAAAGACCATAAAGGAAAACCAATCAAAGGAGAAACACTACGATTCGGTATCCACAATTACCAAACTGGTATCAACCAAAGATTCGCAATCAAGACAGATAAGAATGGTCAAGCAAAGATTCCAGTAATGTTCAATAGTGGAAACCATCAAATAGACACCTACTACAATGGTAGCAGTAGGTATGAGTACAGCCCTGCAAGAAACACCAACAAGATAACCACTTATGCAAAGGGAAAGGAAACCACCACTATAACTGCATATATGATGCATATAGTGGATTATGTGAATGATGAGTACAATGCTTGGTTGAAAGACAGTAGTGGCAAGGGAATCCCTAATGTTCCAATCACTTTTGAGATATACGAATTCATTAGAAGCTCCGAGAAAGCAGATGCAGATGGAACTTATAGTGGTAAGAAAGGAGCATTGAAAGAAAGAGGACAAAGATTAACCGATGCGAGTGGTCAAGCAGAATGGAACATCAACCTACCTACTGGAGATTATATGGGTTATGCCTATTACGAGGGTGATAACAAGTATGCTCCATCAAGTAGGGGAAGAGCAATCCTCATCAGCCGACCACCAACAACTCACAATCTTGACATAACATTCCCACAAGCAAGTGGTGGAACAATACAAGTAACACGAGATGAGCAGACTGGTGACCTATCACCAATCATCATACAGTTAACTGCTACTCCGAAGAGTGGTGGAGCAAGTATAAATCCAAAAGGAATCGATGGAAAAATCACCTACACAAACCTCTCTACTGGAAAACAATACGATGGATCATTAGTGAACACAACAATCACAAGTGATGCAAATGGTCAGATAACAATCTACCCTACTCTTGAGAAAGGCAACTATCGTATGAATATTGAAACCTATGGAGCTTCAATCGATAAGAACCACGATGGTGTGTTTGAAACAGTATTCGCAGGTAAGGAGTCAAGTGTTCAATTGAATGTGACTAATGACTGCTATATGGATACCCTTATTGATGTTGTTGAGGCTAATGATAATGTTGTGGATGTTCGTAAGGATAGTAGCGAACCTATAAGGATTTTGCTTAAGGGTATTGATGAGGCTACTGGAGAACCTTTCCTTATTCCGAACAAGAGAGTGAGTGTTCAATATGCTTATACTTACAATAATAAGACAATCACTTCAAGTAAAGAATACTTCACAACCGATGAGAATGGATTAATCAATTACACTAGGAAAATCGGTTATACTGGAACATTAACAATCAGTTATAGTGGAGATATCGGTTATGACAGTTGCTTGAAAACAATAACTGTAAGTGTACACGATAAGAGCCAGTATATTCCACATTTCAGTTACAAGATGAACACCGACACCATAAGGTATGAAGCATTGCCTTTAAACATCAGAAGCTTCTATAAAAATGGTGACACCAAGTACCCTACTTCAAATACACGAGTGAGGATTCAAGTTACTCATAGCAACCCACTAGTTTATAATAAAAGTTTCACTAGATACACAGATGGCAATGGTTATATTGATATTAATCTTGTTTTCCCTGAAAATGGAAAATACACTATCAACTTGTATGCTATCAAGGAAGTGGATAATGTAACATCAGAGGTTCTTGTCAAGACTTTGCCAACTGTTAATGTGGATGGTGCAAACAAGGGTACAGATACAGAGCCAGTAGAATACTTGCCTAACAAGTTACCTACTACTCTTGAATTCGTAAGCCCTGACAAATCTGTTGGTGGATTAGTCAAAGAACCAATCCAACATACTGTGACTAGATTCCCATACCTACTCAAAGCAAAGGTCAGTTACTTCGATGAGGGAGTAAAAAGAGTACTGCCAAACCACAGATGCAGAATATACTTCACACTCACAAATGGAGTGATTGAAGAGTATCAGCGATATACTGATACTGATGGAATAATGACATATGAAAGTCTTCCATTGAGTTATGGAGAATACCCAGTAACCATCGAGGTAGAAACTGATGACACCTATGCAACAAGCAACATCAACACAGTATTAATCGTTACCGAAGAAGCCGAGAAAAGCTTCGATAGTCCATCCCCTGCAAAAGCACACTTGCAGAAGAAGAAAGGACAAGTAACACCACTTGAAACACCACTTGTAGAAACTTATGATGGTATTGAGTATGGATCAACTGCCGAGATGACATTCAATGGAAACTTGCTTGATTTCCAAGATTATGGGTTAACACAGAACACTAGTCTTGTTGGAGCAAAGATATCATTAACTGATATTGAGTTACCTAAAGATGAGAAAGGCTACAAACTACAATTCCTTACACGATACAATAATGATGTTGACAACACAGTAGATGAACTACTAGGCACATTGCAAGTTGAAATAACAGATGACAAAATAAGCAAACTGTACCAACAATTCTATGAGAACCTAGTTGTATCCCCTGCTCCATTGTACAACCATAAACTGATGTTCACTAGAGAGGCTGAAGATGGAACATTATATTACTATGATGTAACCAGTAACATTGATGTGAAACGATACAGACTTTCTCCATTCCTACAATACAAGGGTGGAGTAAACCTAGAAACTGCATCAGGGGTAAGCATCTTCGACCTAGAAACTGGAGTAAGCCCAGTTATCATCAATAATGGATTAATCAAGGCAGAATTCAACAAGAGAAGTGGATTCGTAAGAGTAGCAAGATACGATGACAGAACAAAAACTTGGAACTGGGTCAGATGGCTACAAGTCGAGGAAAACTTCTACAAGATGGAATTACTCCATTACTCAACCGATAAGATAAGCTTGAAAATGGGCAACACCACTTGGACTGTATGGAGAGGCAGACCTTGGATAGAAATCAAACACGAAGATGATGACATCAGGATCATCGGAGAAACCAACAAGACCTATGCAGAAATCCTCCATAACGATACAAGGTATCAGATAATGAGTGAAGTGGATACTCACAATGGAATATTCAATACCTACAATGCAATCAATTACTTCGGTAAGGAATTGAATATCACAGAGAATATTAAAAGGGATAACTTCACAATTACTGGTGCAACTGCATCTACTCCAATTGACATCAGCCTTATCGGTGAAACTTGTCTTAAGGTGGATGCTAATAGTGATGAGTATCATATCAAGCTTCCTCAAGTACAAAGACCATCAGATGATATCTTCACATTCCTTATCGATAGATTGAAGATGGATAATGTTGATAATATCAAGATTACCTGCAATGCTTATGATACCAAGGGTGGAGAGTTTGTAGCAAGTGCTTACAAGGAATTTGATGTTGAAACTACTGGCGATGAAACTGTTACTGATTTAGTTTCAGATGGCAGATTGAATACTGGTTTCAGGTCAGTATTCGACTTATCAGATTTCAAAGACAAGGACAATAATTCAATAAAGGAAACCACTTACTGGCATAATAATGAACAAGTAAGTAAAGAAGATGCATATGTCACCATAATTGATGAGGAAGATGGCACTACATACACAGAACTTAAGGAAAATATCGAGATTAAGGAAACTTTCGGTGCGAAGTATGAGAAGTGTAATTTCCTAGAATTTGACATTGAATTGCATAAGACAGTTAGTAGTAATAACAGTTATGCGATAATCAATCACCTGATGTTGTCCGATGGTGATAACAGACTAGGT
>Ga0247610_10001894_pt1 | contig 25097 bp, 17 predicted proteins | sample 174DNAGHGhighgp2_FD_193483 | JGI IMG/M metagenome (GOLD analysis project Ga0247610, IMG submission 193483) | Sheep rumen microbial communities from Palmerston North, Manawatu-Wanganui, New Zealand - 1742 DNA GHGhigh gp2 | ecosystem: Host-associated > Mammals > Digestive system > Stomach > Rumen...
CGGGGCGCACGATGACGTACATGCCATTCTTCTGAGCCAGTCGGCAGAAAGCAGCCACGTCATTTTGACCGGTGAAGAGGAAGTTGTCCATCTGCGGCTCGTGGAAGTTCCAGAAGACGTAGATGCACAGGGTGTTCATGCCTAAGGCCTTGCACATCTGTATGCGCTGTTCCCAGTATTCGCGGGGGATTCGGGGGTAATGCACTTCGGCGGCTTTCACCACGAAGGGCTTGTCGTTCAGGAGGAAGGTCTTGTCGCCCACGCGGAAGCTGCCGGGCTTAGGGGCGGCGTTGGCTGCTGTGATGTTGCAGCATAGGGAACAGGCTGCGAGAGCCAGTGAGATGAAAAGGTGTCTCATGTGTGTGTGAAAAAGGTAAATTATTTGTTAGTTGGTGATTCCTGTGGCGTGGAAGCGGAGGCAGAAGATGTGCCGCCTTTGCGGTGTCGGCGTCCTCCGCGGTGGGTACGTTTCTTTTTTGTGGTGGGTGAGGAAGGATTTCCGGTGTCTGATTTGTCAAGAGCAATATCAGGTGTGGGATCGGCCGTGGGGGATGAAGCCGCATTCCCTGATTCTGTATTCCTTGTCTCGACGGCAGAACCTGTTGTTGATTTGTTGGAAGCACGCCCCTTGCCATGGCGCCGGTCAGAGGTTTTGCCATGCCCGTTCTTCCCGCCACGACGTGCACCACGGCTGTTGTTGCGGCTGCTGCCACCTCTGCTATGACCGGAGGCACGACCCGTGTAGGCAGGAGCCTCGCCGAGCTCAACGGGAACATCCTCCTTCGGCACATCCTTCTCGAGGAAGCGTTCTATGTCGCGGAACAGCGGCTGGTCCTTCTCGCTGACGAGGGTGATGCTGCGCCCCTCCTTGCCGGCCCGTGCCGTGCGGCCTATGCGGTGAACGTAGTCCTCCTCGTCGTGAGGCACGTCATAGTTGATGACAAGCTGTATGTCATCGATGTCGATGCCGCGTGCCACGATGTCGGTGGCCACGAGGATGTCCAACTGGCCCACCTTGAAGCGATACATCACATCGTCGCGCTGTTCTTGCAGCAGGTCGCTGTGCATGGCTTCGGCGTTGTAGCCCTTGCGTTTAAGTGCTATGGCTACATCCTTCACTTTAAGCTTAGACCCCACGAACACGATGACACGCTTCGGCTCCTGTTGCGTAAAGATATGCTCCACGATGCGCAGCTTCTGTGCCTCGTAGCAGATGTATGCGCTCTGGCGTATGCCATCGGCGGGCTTGCTCACTGCGAGCTTCACCTCCACGGGGTCGGTGAGCAGCGTCTTTGCAAGTTCAACAATCTTGTCGGGCATTGTGGCCGAGAACATTATTGTCTGCCGTTCCGCAGGCAGGAACTTGGCAATCTGCATTATGTCGTCGGAGAAACCCATGTCGAGCATGCGGTCGGCCTCGTCGAGGACGAAGAAGCTTGTGCGCGAGAGATCGACGTTGCCCAGCGAGAGGTGGCTGATGAGGCGCCCCGGGGTGCAGATGATGACGGAGGCCCCTTGCTGCAGTCCTCGTTTCTCCTGCTCGTAGCGTATGCCGTCGTTGCCGCCATAGATGGCCACGCTGGAGATGCCGTCGAGGTAGTATGCGAAGCCCTGCATGGCCTGGTCAATCTGCTGCGCCAGCTCGCGTGTGGGAGCCATGATGACACAGTTGATGGCATCGTCGGGGAAGCCTCCGTCGCGCAGCATGGAGAGTATGGGCAGCAGGTAGGCGGCCGTCTTGCCGGTGCCTGTCTGTGCCACGCCGATGATGTCGCGCCCTTCGAGTATTGGCGGAATGGCGTGTTCCTGTATTGGCGTGCATTCGACGAAGTTCATGTCGTCGAGGGCATCGAGGATGTCGTAGTTGAGGTCTAAGTCTTCAAATTGCATTATTCGTAGATGTTGTTTGTCTTATTTCAGTGAACGGCGATACAGTACTGTCGCCACAATGGAGAAGATGATGTTAGGGAACCATGCTGCCAATGCCGGTGGCCAGTCGCTGTTGATGGCGAATGTAGAGGAAATGGTCTGAAGCATGATGTAGATGGCAGATAGTGCCAGTCCGAGTCCGAGGCTTCCGCCCATGCCTCCCTTTCGTTTGCGGAAGGAGAGTGAAAGGCCTATCGACGAGAGTATGAATGCTGCAAAAGGGTCGGCATAACGCTTGTGGTACTCAACCTGATAGACCTTGACGTTGCTCGAACCTCGCATCTGCTGTCGCTCAATGTAGTCGAGGAGCTCGCTGTTGGTGAGCGTTTGCTGGTAGTTTTTGGTCATCATGAAGTCCTTGGGTTCCATGATGATGACGCTGTCGAGAGTCGTGTATGTCGTGATGTGTTCTCGTAGGCCGGAGAGTGTGCGTACCTTCACCTGCATGAGCTTCCAGTGGTAACGTTCGTCGGCGAGTGTGTCGTAGATGATGCTCTGTGCCGTGAGGTGGCTCACGAGGCTCTTATTCTGAAACTTGTCCAGCGTGAAGCGTTCGCCGCGTTTGCGTTGGCCGTCGAAGAAGTCGATATATGCTATCACTCCCGTGTCAACCTGCAGCTGGACGTGTTCGGCAATCTGCGGCTTACGTCGGCTTTTGTAGCGTGTCTCGAACTCCAGACGGCTCACGGAGCCTCGGGGGATGACCTCTGTGCCCAGCCACAGGCTCAGCGATGCAATGATGAATGCTGATGTCATGTAGGGTCGCATGAGGCGTCCGAAGCTCATGCCCGATGACATCATGGCTATAATCTCGGAGTTCTCGGCCAGCTTGGAAGTAAAGAATATTACAGCCACGAAGACGAAGAGTGCAGAGAACAGGTTGCTGTAGAATGGTATGAAGTTGGCATAGTACTCCACCAGCTTAAGGAACGGTGCGTGGTTCATTGTGAACTTGTCCGAGTGTTCAGAGAAGTCGAACACTACGGCCACGCTGATGATGAGCATGATTGACAGGAAGTATGTGCCGAGAAACTTCTTCATCACATACCTGTCGAGTCGCGAGAAGAGGTTTCGCCACAGTGTGAGCAACAGAGATGACAGCCGGGCATAGAGCTCGTGTGGCTCATGGGCCTTGTGTGGCTCATTTGCCTTGTCCGGCTCATGAGCCGTCGTCATTGTTTCCTCTTGCTTGTCGGGCAGTAGGTCTTCTGTCATAGTCTTTGTGATAGCTTAGGTAGAACGCTGTCTTTCCACTGCCGGAAGTCGCCTTCCATGATGTGTGTCCGTGCATCCCTGACGAGTTTCAGGTAGAAAGCAAGGTTGTGAATCGTGCCTATCTGGAGTGCCAGCAGTTCCTGTGCCTTGTAGAGATGGTGGACGTATGCTCTCGTGTAGGCCGTATCAACGGGCGATGTCCCTGCCGGGTCGAGGGGCGAGAAGTCTGTTGCCCACTTGGCGTTGCGCATGTTCATGGTGCCTTCGTAGGTGAAGAGCATGGCGTTGCGCCCGTTGCGTGATGGCATTACGCAGTCGAACATGTCCACGCCCAGGGCAATCCCCTCGAGAATATTTGCCGGTGTGCCTACGCCCATGAGGTAGCGTGGCCTGTCCTTGGGCAGAATCCCATTTACGAGCTCAATCATCTCATACATGACCTCGGCAGGTTCGCCCACGGCCAGACCGCCTATGGCATTGCCCTCGGCCTCTTTTGCTGCCACGAACTCGGCACTCTCTGTGCGTAGGTCGCGATATGTGCACCCTTGCACGATGGGGAACAGGGCCTGATGGTAGCCATAGCGCGGCTCGGTCTCGCGGAAGCGTTTGATGCAGCGGTCGAGCCAGTTGTGGGTAAGGTGCAGGCTCTTTCGGGCGTAGTCGTAGGGTGCCGTTCCCGGCGGGCATTCATCGAATGCCATCATGATGTCTGCTCCTATGCTACGCTCTATGTCTATGACTTTCTCCGGCGAGAAGAAGTGCTTGCTGCCATCGATATGACTGCGAAACTCGCATCCCTCCTCGCGCAGCTTGCGAATGCCTGTGAGCGAGAACACCTGGAAGCCTCCAGAGTCGGTGAGCATAGGTCGGTCGAAGCCGTTGAAGCGGTGCAGGCCTCCTGCCGCCTCGAGCACCGCAGTGCCGGGACGCAGGTATAGGTGGTAGGTGTTGCCAAGGATAATCTCGGCATCGATGTCATCGCGCAGGTCTCTGAGACGCACGCCTTTCACACTTCCCACGGTGCCTACGGGCATGAATATGGGCGTGTGGATGTCGCCGTGGTCGGTATGTATGATTCCTGCGCGTGCGCTGGACATCGGGTCGGTATGTTGTAGTTCGAACGTCATGACTTGTCGTCTGTCTTTATGTCTTCGAGTTTGAAGACGATGGGATTCATGACTTTCTCGTCGAGCAGTGCGAAGTCGAGCACCTCGAGCACGGTGTGCACGTAGTGGAAGTTTAGCCCTCGCAGGTAAAGCCCGTCGATTTCGTCGATGTCTTTGCGGTTCTCGTCGCACAGAATGATGTCGGTGATGCCGGCACGTTTTGCTGCGAGTATCTTCTCCTTGATGCCCCCCACCGGCAGCACCTTGCCTCGCAGTGTTATCTCTCCCGTCATGGCGAGGTTGTGTCGTACCTTGCGCTGGGTGAGTGCCGATGCCAGTGACGTCGCCATGGTGATGCCGGCGCTGGGACCGTCCTTGGGTACTGCCCCCTCGGGTACATGGATGTGGATGTTGTAGTTGTCGAAGATTCGCATGTCAATGTTCAGGATGTCGGCGTGCGCCTTGATATACTCCAGTGCGAGCACCGCACTCTCTTTCATCACGTCTCCGAGGTTGCCTGTCAGTGTCAGCTTCTGGCCCTTGCCCCGGCTCAGCGAGGTCTCTATGAAGAGGATCTCGCCGCCAACGCTTGTCCATGCCAGACCCGTCACCACCCCGGCAAAGCCGTTGCCTTGATAGCTGTCGCGTGCGAACTTGGGCTTCCCGAGGATAGCCTCCACGTCGGCAGGCTTCACGCTTTCGACCGGGAACAGCCCGGTGCGTTCGTGTGCCAGTACCATCTTGCGGAAGAATCGGTCGAGCTCCTTCTCCAGTCCTCGCACGCCACTCTCGCGTGTGTAGTTCTCAATGATGTGCACGATGGCCGCTTTCGAGAGCTTCAGCTCTTTGTGCTGTGCTATCCCGCAATTCTCCTTCACGCGCGGTATGAGGTGACGCCGTGCTATCTCTATCTTCTCCTCGGTGATATAGCCATTGACCTCAATGAGTTCCATGCGGTCGAGCAGAGGTCGCGGTATGGCACCGACGTTATTGGCGGTGCAGATGAACAAGATGTGTGAGAGGTCGTAGTCAACGTCGAGGAAATTATCGTGGAATGCGGCATTCTGCTCAGGGTCGAGTACCTCGAGGAGTGCACTTGCCGGGTCTCCGTTGTGTGTGTTCTCGGTGACCTTGTCTATCTCGTCGAGCACGAAAACGGGATTTGATGTTCCCGCCTTGATGAGGCTCTTGATGATGCGTCCCGGCATAGCTCCTATGTATGTCCGTCGATGACCTCGTATCTCGGCCTCGTCATGCAGCCCTCCGAGCGATGCGCGTATGTATTTGCGTTTCAGGGCATCGGCGATGCTGCGGCACAGCGACGTCTTTCCCACGCCGGGAGGGCCGTACAGGCAGATGATGTTTGCCCGGCTGTCGTCGCCTCGCTGTTTGCGTACGGCCAGGTGCTCAAGAATGCGCTCTTTGACGTCCTTCATGCCGTAGTGGTTACGGTTGAGCACACGTTCGGCATTGTCGAGGTTGAGGTTGTCCTCGGTGTAAATTCCCCACGGCAGGTCGAGCATTGTCTCAAGGTAGTTGTATTGCACCTGATAGTCGGGGCTTTGCGGGTTCAGCCGTTCCATCTTCTCGAGCTCGCTGTTGAAGGTGTTACGCATGTTGTCGTCCCACTGCTTTGTCTCAGCCTTCTTGCGCATCTTATCGACATCATTGTGGGAATCCTTGCCCAGTTCGTGCTGGATGTTGTGCAGTTGCTGTTGCAGGAAGTATTCGCGTTGCTGTGTGTCGATGTCGGCTTGTGTCTTCTGCTTGATGTCGTTGCGTATGCGTGCATACTGTAGCTCGCGTGTGATGATGCGCAGCAGCATCGTGGCACGTTCCATTTCGGCATCTTCGCGCAGGAGTCCTATGCGTGTCTGCACGTCGATAGGCATGTTTGTGCAGATGAAGTTAACGAAGTTCTGTGCATCCGAGATGCTGCGCACGGCTCCTATGTCCTCGTTGGCAAGTTGCTCGGAGATGCTGATGTATTCTGTCAGTCGTTCGAGAATGCTGTCTCGTATTGCCACGTAGGTGTCGTTGTCGAGATGTATGGGTGTTTCGAGGCGTCTTCTGACCTTTGCGAGATGACCGTGGTCGTAGTTCTGTATGACATCGAACGGTGTCAGTGCCTCTATGATGGCAGCGACGGTGTCGTTGGGCATCTCTATGAGCTTCAGCACTCGTCCGCAGACGCCGATGTCGTAGAACGAATCGCCGTCTGTCTCGTTCTGCTCGGGGTCGATTTGTGTGAGCATGGCGATGAGCAGGTCTTTCTTGTATGCTTTGTTGATGAGGTCGAGCGAGTACGAGCGACCGACGTTGACAGGTATCACGACGCCCGGGAACGGCACCATGTTCCGCAGGGGCAACACCGGCAGCATCTGCACGTCTCTCGTCATGCCTCGTTCGGCTAGATGTTGGTCATCGCCTTCTACATGTGCAATGAATCCGAATGGATTTATCATATTGTCTTCTGTCATCTATGTTCAGTGGGTGTTCCTTTTGGGGCGCAAAGGTACAGAAAAATGATGGCATACGCAAGTGCGGGGCTTGTATTTTAATGTTTTTTGCCTACTCGTCCCCCGTAAATGGTTCAATGTATGTAAAAATCCCTTGTCAGAAGGTCATAGTCGGGTGTCCGTTTGCCGTTGTGCATGAGTGTCATAACCTCCGTGACAGGCTGTAGGTCGTAGGGCTTGAGACGGAATGCCGCAAGCGTGCGTTTGGGCGGTTTGCGGTCTGTGGTTCGCACGTCGAGTCGTCTTGCGAGCCTCAGTCCGCAGGCGAATGCCGTTGGCACGAAGCTGTCGAATACAGTCGTCGGCATAACGACTGCCATGCTGCCATTGTCGGCAAGCAGACTTGCCGAGAGCTGTGCGAGTGTGTCAAAGGGCAACGACGCGGTGTGGCGTGCGGCGGCTCGTGCGGGGTCTGGCGGCAGCAATGTCTCGTCGAAGAACGGAGGGTTGCACAGAATGAGGTCGAAGGTCTCCGGGCCTGTGTCTGCCATGGCGTCGGCAGCATGTACGTAGTCCTGCAACGATGTCAGCAGCACTCGCACTCTGTCGGCAAATGGCGACGTGGCGGCATTCTGTCTGGCCTCGCAGCAGGAGTCGCTGTCGATGTCTATAGCCGTGATGGTGGCTGTCGGGCAGCGCTGTGCTGCCATCAGCGCTATGAGTCCGCAGCCTGTGCCGATGTCGAGTATTCTCGGTGCCGGTGTCTGCGGCATCGGTGCCCACGCCCCGAGCAGTACGCCGTCAGTGCCAACGCGCATTGAGCTGCGGTCATGGTTCACAGAGAACCTCTTGAAGTCGAACGGCGGCATAGTCGGTGTGTCAGGGCAGGAGGAACTGCAGGAGCGACATCCAGAGCTGTATGCGTGCTGCCTCGTCGGCCACGGCTTCTATTGGGAATCCGAGTGTGATGGCGCGGTAGTCTGTGCCTTGGTAGGCCACGGCGGCGCTCTGGCTGCTGGGTGCAAAGGTCATGGCGCAGAAAGCCTTCGGTGTCGCTGCCGGTGCCAGGCAATCTACCGACGTCACGGAGTATGCTTCCTCATTGAGATGATGATAGACATGTGTCTTGAGCCCCATGCCGTCGATGCTGGCAATGGAGTCGGTGGGCAGCGAGCCGGCGAACTCGTATTTCAGCACCTCGCGTGTGAAGAGCCGTTCGTCGTTGCTGCGCATGTCTGTGGCGACGTATGCTCCCGTGGTGATGACGTTGCCTCCACCCCGTGTGAATTCTGCCACGGCCTGTCGCAGTGACTCGTTGAAGACTTTGGCCTGTCTGAGGCTGTAACCATCGGCCCTGTCGAGACCGAACACAATGTCCATGAGTGCATACTGGCGTGTATCGAAGCCGTCGTCGGCCACGGCTGCCGCCGTGCAGCTGGAAATGTTCACTGTGCCTTTGGTGGCACGTATGATGTCTGCGGCATGGCGCGATGACCAGTCGAGGGTGTTGCCTGCCACGATGATGCCCTCCAGCTCGGTACCGCTGAAGCCGAAGGCACCGGCTCCCTCGCGCTGGGCTGTCTGTGGATTGAAGAAGCGCTGACGCCCGCAATATGCCGGCATGCGCCCCAAAGGCACTCCCGGGTCGGTGTCGATGTCGAAGCCCTGTGCTTCGGCACTGTTGAGCAACTGCGGCCCTGCGAGGCGGTCGAAGGCATCCACGATGAGGACATTGCTGCCGTTGCCTTTTGCCACGAAGGCGCACACCTCCTGCGACGGCAGGCTTTGTCCTCCGGCATTCACGGCCGTTATGCGGAATCTGTGCTGCACTCCGCGTTCTGGGTCGTCGATACGAAATGTCGGCCTGTCGGTCAGCGTCCCGTTGTCGAAGTCTCCGGCACCTATGGCGTGATATACTACATAGTCTGTGGGCTTTGCCGAGGGTTCAAGAGGGTCGGTGGTGGGTTGCCATGAGAGACGTATCTGTGTGCCGTTGCCTCCGCGTTGCGTCACCACGGCCATCGGTGCCGTGACGGGCAGGGGTTGCACCACGGCATCGCGGTCGCCGTGTGCACTGTGCATGAATCTCAGCACGGCCTTGTAGATAGCCCTCGCGGTGATGAACTTGAACATCGGGTCGTGAGCCCGTGCCATGTCTGCGAAGTTCTGGTGTGAGAGCATCTCAATGATTGCCGACGGCACCTCCGGCTCTCTCGTCTCGCTGTAGTTGCGGTCCCAGAGCTGGCGTCGTGTCCATGTGCCGTAGGTCGCTGTGATGTCGTGGTTGAGCTGTGTGAGCACGGCATCGGCGAGGTCGCGGCTCGACAGTCGCGACATGCCGGCACGCAGCAGTCCCTCGTTATGCTCTGTGGTGTAGATGCCCAGCGAGCCTATGTTTGATGCGTCAGTCGTGAAGCCGGCATCAGTGTGTAAGGCAAGGCTCAGCTCTATGGGTACGTTCAGTCCCGAGTCGGCAGGCACGTATGCCGACCCTCCGGCAAGGTAGTTGGTCATGTACGAGCGTACGTTGATGTCCTCGGCATAGTCGTTGATGCCTCCTTTGCCGGCATACACCCATGCCGGCATTCCGGCCCATTGTGCGGCATAGCGTGCCCCTTCGAGGCATCGTGGCAATCCGCTTGTGGCGAGGCTCACGGAGTCTCCGCGTGCTATGTTGCCCATGCCGCCGCCGAAGCGTACGCCGTCGGCTGTTACGTGTCCGCGATAGTTGCTGTGATTGTTCAGGCTGACGTAGTTGTATGTGGGGTCGTTGGCGGCGAAGTCGAAGCTTCCGAGGTACACCCATGTGCCGCCGCCCATCTGCTGGTTGACGCGTATGCGTGTCTCCACGCCTCGGTGGCAGATGATGTATGTGGCATCGGGAACGCTGGTGGGCAAGGTGGCGTATGAGACATAGACGGCATATCTGCCGTCGGCCGGGATGTCGGGTGTCCACTTCGCTACAGAGGGGCGGGCGCGCCTCGGCACGGCCTCGGCCATGCGCAGTGTGCCGTCGGCGAAGGGGTTGTCGAATTCGGTGTATAAGTCCTTGAGGTGTGCGAAGCCGGTACCTCCGTTCATCCACGGATGCTGACCGGCACTTTCGACGTACTGTCCGCTCTGCTGTGGAGTGTCGTTATCTACAATGGCCTCATGGCGCTGCCAGTCGCGTTCGCGAGGTGTGAACACCACGGCTCCGGCATTCTCGAGCATCGGTATCAGCAGTGGCACCACGAAGGTCTGCGAGAAGAGGTCCTCGGTGGTGCAGAAGAGACTGGGACGCTGCCACATCCACTTGTTGTCCTGCTGCGAGAAGTAACGTCCGTGGCTTGCCCAGAGGCTGATGTGGCGTCCGTCGAGACCTTCGCTGATGGGGTAGGGGCGGTCCATTGGCGTCACCCACGGATTGCCCTTGTGGGCGGTGTCGTGCCACTGGCGTGGTGCCTCGTCTTCGCTGCCTTGGCCTTGTGGCACAAGCTCGTCGATGGGTATGCGCTTTGAGAATAGCATTGTCCTGTAGTCGCGCAAGTCGGATGGTAGCAGCTGGCGCAGCTGTTCGTAGATGTCCTTCACGCTCTGCTGTGTGAGGGGCTGTGTGCCGAAGGTGGCATTGGTGAAGATGCGCAACACGCGGTTCTCGTCGTCAGTGGCTATGCTCTCCAGCTTGCATTTCTCGTGTGGTGTCGCGCACGCCATAGGGTAGGCGGCGAGCCATTCCGTGATGCGTGTCGTGAGCTCGTCGTTCTGCTGCGAGCGTGAGGCTGTGTGTGTCGGCGTCGATGCCGGGGCGTGGCATGTTGCTACCGTGCTGCCCGGCGCGAACGGTGTTGCGGCGGCATGAGCCGAAGTACAAAAATAAGAGGCTCCTGCGGCAAGCAGAAGCCATAGGTACGGTATGTTGCTATGTGTCGTCACGACGTTGTGGTGATGCGGTGTTATGGTGGTGCCTGATGCTGCCTCGGCAGCTCTCAGACGATGAAATTCTGTGGATACTTGCCCTTGAAGTCAATGAAGTAGTTCTTTATCTCCTCCATCTGTTCGTCAATGTGTCCGTCGGGCACTATGGCGCGTGTGCACACTATGCGCCGTTTGCCGTAGTCGAGCCCGTAGAGCAGAATGGGCAGTCTGGCCTTCATGGCAATGTAGTAGAATCCGCGCTTCCACTCCGCGTTGGGCTTGCGTGTCCCTTCTGGCGTTATGCATAGCGAGAAGGTGTCACGCTCGGTGGCAAGCGTGGCGAGCTGGTCGGTCATGCTGGTATGCCTGCTGCGCTCTACGGGTATGCCCCCGAGATAGCGGAACAGTGCTCCCAGCGGCCATCGGAACCATTCCTTCTTCATGAGGAACTCAGCCTTGAAGCCCTCGGCCCGGCTGTAGAGTATTCCCATGATGAAGTCCCAGTTGCTGGTGTGGGGCGCAAGTGCGATGATGTATTTCTGCGGACGTTCTACCGACACCTCAGCGTGCCAGCCCATTAGCCTGTACAAGATGAGGCGGCATATCGTTTGCGTCATAGCCTACTTCAGTGTGAGTGTTGTGTTATAGGTGATAGATGGCATCGATGATTTCGTTGGTGCTCACTGCGATGTCATCATGCCACTGCGCGAAGAAGCGTTTCACCTGATGTTTGTCCACGTGGCTGAGACGTGCAAGGTAGTCTTCTTGCAGAAGTAGTATGCTCTTTGCGATGTTCTCCACATCGGCGAGAGCGACTTTAGGGTGGTTTTGCTGTACGGCAACGCACTCTACCATAAGCTCCGTTGCTATGCGATTTACAGCCTTCTTCAGTTGTCTTCTATTAGCCATAGTAAGTCGTTGTTAAAATCGGGGGCTAAGGTAGTGAAAAAGAACGACACGTGCAAAGGTTTTCACATTTTTTATGTATAATGTGGGTCAGCGCATCCACAAATCCACCATAAAGTATGTTCCGAGCCCCAACATCCATCCTATGAGCACCTTGGGCATGATGTGCCGGGCATACCATGCTATGCTCACCTGCTCGGCCTTCATGAGTGCGTAGCCGCTGACATTGCCTATCGGCAACAGGCATCCTGCCACGCATCCGCTGTAGATGATGAGGTGCCAGTACTGCCCGTTCTGCAGGAAGGCTTCGGCATACGCTGTGTCGGCCAGGTTGGTGAGTGCTGCGGCATCGGTTGCCACAGGGTAGATGTTGATTGCGGTGAGCACGACGGCGATGTTGTCGAGCACCGACGAGATGACACCCATGGCCAGCGACATGAGGTAGATATTGTGGATCCACTCGTCGCACCACGTCGAGATGCTGTGCATGATGCCTGTCTCAATCATCACGCTCACAGACATGTATATCCCTACGAAGTACATAATCGTCTGTAACGAGGTGTATTGGAAGTGGCGCACGCCGGCGATGTTCACGGGCTGGTCGGTCTGTATCTGCCGATGGTGCATTATCTCATGCAGCACCCACAGCACCCCGAGCACACACAGCGCGCCGAGGAATGGCGGCAGCAGCGTTATGCGGTGGAAAGTCGGTATGAACCACAACCCTCCTATCCCCACCACGAGCATCAGTGCACGCTGCCAGGCACGCAGGGCATTGTCGTCGCCGCGGTAGCTTGCCGTGGGGCGCACGAGGTCGATATGCTCGGGCAGTGCGCGCGCTATCAGTGCCGTTGGCACCACCGTTGCCACGAGTGCCGGCAGCAAAAGTGCTGCAGTGAACGATGTCGGTGTCACGGCACCCTTCGTCCACACCACCAGCGATGTCAGGTCGCCAATCACGGTAGCTGCTCCGCCGCAGTTGGCGGCAATCACTATCGCCGAGCCTATCCACATGCGCCAGCGTGTGTGCGTCACGATGTTGCGCAGTATCATCAGCATCAGCACCGTCGTGGTGAGGTTGTCGAGATTGGCCGACACCACCATCGTCGAGGCCACCATCACCCACAGCGTGACACGGCTGTCGCGGGCACGTGCCCAGCGGGCTATGAAGTCGAAGCAGCCATCGGCGTTGAGCACAGACACAATATTCATCGTGGCGAGCATGAAGAGCACTATGCCGCACAGGTCGGCACCGTAGCGCACGAACACCTGACTGGCAATATACTCCTTCACCGTCTCCGACGTGTGTCCGTCGCCGCCATACCACTGTGCGAAGTCCGCGGCATGCATCTTCAGCACGAAGTCGGTGCCCGTGCACATGAAGAGGATCCACATCAGCGTGCCGGCAAACATGGCAACGGTGGCCTTGTTGATGTTCGTGATGTGCTCGCTCGCTATGAGGAGGTAGCTGAAGATGACGATGCAGACGATGGCGATGATCATGACGGTGAAATGCGCTTGATGATGGTGATGACAGAGGCTTTTGTGGCAGTAAAAGCTGCTTTTTGTGGCGCAAAGATAGTGTAAAGTACGCTTTGTGCCAAAAATATTCGTCAGAAATTTGCAGATTCCGTCATTAATACATACCTTTGCGCCGCAATTTCGCGATAGTAGCTCAGTTGGTAGAGCATTGGCTTCCCAAGCCGAGGGTCGCGGGTTCGAGTCCCGTCTATCGCTCCGAGCCATAGCAAGCCACTGTATGAAGAGACGTCAACATTGACACTTGATGCGCCGTGGAGTCTCTCTCAAGGCTCAATTATTAATCTGTTAATGCCTGAGACATCGTATGAAGCCCTTAGCAGAGAGAATGCGCCCAACAAGCCTCGACGGCTACATCGGCCAGCAACATCTGGTCGGCGAGGGGGCAGTATTGAGAAGGATGATAGACAGTGGACGCGTTGCTTCATTCATACTTTGGGGGCCTCCTGGCGTGGGCAAGACCACTCTTGCCCAGATTATCGCACATACACTCGAGGTGCCGTTCTACACACTCTCCGCCGTGACGAGCGGCGTCAAGGACGTGCGTGATGTCATAGACCGTGCACGCAACAGCCGATTCTTCTCGCAGGCCAATCCCATCCTCTTCATCGACGAGATTCACCGTTTCAGCAAGTCACAGCAGGACTCGCTGCTCGGAGCTGTTGAGCAAGGTGTCGTCACCCTCATCGGTGCCACGACAGAGAACCCGTCCTTCGAGGTCATACGCCCACTGCTCTCGCGATGTGCCGTCTATGTGCTGAAGCCCCTTGAGGCCGACGACCTTTTGGATCTTGCCCTGAGGGCTCTCTCCGAGGATGTCGTGCTGCGCGAGCGCCACGTCACCCTCACCGAGACCAATGCCCTGCTGCGCTACAGCGCCGGCGACGCCCGCAAGCTGCTCAATATCCTGGAGCTGGTGGTGGAGGCCGAGCCTGCCGATGCCGACATCAGCGTCACCGACAAGCTCGTGAGCGAGCGCCTCCAACAGAATCCCATGGCCTACGACAAAGGCGGTGAGATGCACTACGACATCATCTCGGCATTCATCAAGAGCATCCGCGGCAGCGATCCCGACGGTGCCATCTACTGGCTGGCACGAATGGTGGAGGGCGGCGAGGACCCTGCCTTCATAGCACGACGGCTGGTCATCTCGGCCGCCGAGGATATAGGACTTGCCAACCCCAACGCACTCCTGCTTGCCAATGCCGCTTTCGACGCCGTGCAGAAGCTCGGATGGCCCGAGGGACGCATACCACTTGCCGAGGCCACCGTATATCTGGCATCCTCCCCCAAGAGCAACTCGGCATACATGGCCATCAACGATGCCATGGCCTACGTGCGTCAGTCGGGCAACCTCCCCGTGCCGCTCCACCTGCGCAACGCACCCACCACGCTCATGAAGGAGCTGGGATATGCCGAGGGCTACAAGTACTCCCACGACTACGAGGGGCATTTCGTGGAACAGCAGTTCCTGCCCGACGGCGTGACACAGCGCTTCTGGCATCCGCAACAGAACGCGGCAGAGCAACGCCTCCACCAGCACATGCAGCAACTCTGGGGCGACAGATACAACGACTAACACGCACGCGTATATATAATAAGGTTTATGCTTATGAAAGACTACCTATCCAACGGCATAATAGAAATAGAGGTCAGCCGCCTCGGAGCCGAGCTCCAGAGCCTGCGCAAGGTGAGCTCGCCCCAGGAATACCTGTGGCAGGGCGATCCTGCCTTCTGGGGACGCCGTGCACCAATCCTCTTCCCCATCGTGGGGAAGGTGTGGGACGACACGGCCCACATCGACGGAGCCACCTATGAGCTCCACCAGCACGGCTTTGCGCGCGACATGGAGTTCCGGCTCGTCGTCGAGGAGGACCGCCACCTCGGCTACGAACTGCACGCCGACGAGCATAGCCTGCAGCTCTTCCCCCGCGACTTCACGCTGCGCATCGACTACCGTCTGCTGCGCAACGTGCTCACCGTGGAGTGGCGCATCGACAACAACGACACACGCCTGTTGCCGTTCCAGATCGGGGCACATCCGGCATTCAACTATCCTCACTATCACGCCGATGACGACGTGCACGGCTTCTTCTCCTTCGACGCCGCCAGTCCTCTTGTCAGCTCGGCCGTGGAAGGAGGCTTCGCCAATGGTGACACTTTCGAGGTGCCGCTGGGCGACGGCGACTTGCTGCCACTCACCAACGACACCTTCGCCTGCGACACCATCCTCGAGGCCACAGGACGCATACATCGCGTGACGCTTCACGACAGGGAACAGCGACCCTATGTCACCATCCTCCACAAGATGCCCGTCACGGCACTGTGGAGCCCCTGCGGCGGACGCGCACCCTTCGTGTGCATAGAACCGTGGCACGGACGCTGTGACGATATAGGCTTCGTGGGCGAGTTCGACCGCCGGCCCTTCGTAGAGCACATACAGCCAGGATGGAACTGGGACGACTCCTACCAGATTATCATCGAATGACACTCAGCATACTACTGCCCGTTTACGAACTCGATGCCTCGGCTCTCGTCAGCGAACTGCTGGCGCTGGCCGAGGCCGAACATGTTGACTGCGAGCTGCTTGTCGGCGACGATGCCTCACCGACACTCGTAGGATGGCTCGACGACATAGCCTATCGTCAGGAGGTCAGGGTGTTTCGCTCGGAGCATAACATCGGACGAGCAGCCAACAGGAATCGTCTTGCCGATGCCGCAAAGGGCGATTGGCTGCTGACGGTGGACTGTGACGCACGCCTGCTGCCGCAGTTCTCACTGAGGGCATACCTACGTGCCGCACGTCAGGCTCCCGTGGTGTGTGGTGGCTTGTGCACTCCTCTGACGTGGCCCGTCAGAGACAGTGAGCCTGAGACACCGCTCTCACAGGCTTCACATGCCTCTTGCCAGCACGACGATGATGCCACGCGAGCCTTGCGACTGCGCTATGAACTCAATGCCGACCGTTACCGCAGCGCCGAATATCGCCGACGCCATCCTTACGATAAGTTCACACTGTTCAACGCACTCATCCGGCGCGACATCTTCCAAGACATACGCCTTGACGGTTCTCTCAAGGAGTATGGCTATGAGGATGCCCTCTTCGGCATTGACTTGCAGAAGCGGAACATACCCATAGCACACATCGACAACCCGCTCCTGCACACAGGCATAGACACCAGCAACGAGTTCTTGCAGAAGACGGAGGCCTCGCTCCACAACCTCCACCACCTGCAACGTCAGATGACGGACCACAGCAGACTCCTCGCAAACGCCAACGCCATTTGCCGCTGGCATCTCAGCATCCCGACACGTCTGCTCTTCAGACTTGCCGCACCTCTCTTGCGGAGAAACCTCCTCGGCAAGAACCCCTCCATGACCCTCTTCTCCTTCTACAAGCTCGGCTATTATCTGAACATCAGATAGGGTGTGTCCTATGACTATCCGCAATCATACCACCAACAAGACCGCAACGCGTTCTCCTTTTCAATAGCCGGAGGTACGAGCGTAGCGTGTACCACCGGATTCAGCAAGCCGATATAATCTCTACTCTGGAAGAGTCGCCTATCCGACGCATTGAAGTCCATCTCGATTTTTGTCAACGTGCTCCGCGTCAGGCCTTTAGGGCTTTCGCCAAGAGCCTTTTCCATGTGCCTCTCGTAGGTCACATGAAAGCCCCTAGGGGAGTTACATTACTCGCCTAGGGGAGTTAGCTAACTCGCCTAGGGGAGTTAGGCAACTCCCCTAGGGGATGTTTTCGCTACGTCAAGGACACCATGCCACGTCGAGCCGACGCGTGTCAGTATGCGCCTTGTCATGGCACCGCCATCCGGCAGAAGCTGTTCACTAAAGACAACATTTCACACCTCAGGCTGCGAATCGCAGAACCTGCACATGCCAGTCCGCTCATTATATGTGTAGCTACCGTTGTCGCAATATAACGAGCCACGTCAGTGACGGTGGCCTTGCCGGCCTTGAAGGCCGTTTTTTGCCCCCTTGGCACGAAAAACTGCGTAAAAGTTTGGAGCGAAAGAGGAAATAAATTAATTTTGCCGTGCAAAAAGGCACAAAATGCCCGGGCAGGTGCCACAAAGCCGCATGTGCCAGTGCCTCGCAATGGCACTCTACAGACATCACGCCACCACCATTCTGGCAAAACATTATGCCAATAAACTAAATAACACAATGACCGCAAAACAAACCATTGAGGCTGGCAAAGCCATTCTTGGAATCGAATTCGGTTCCACACGCATCAAGGCCGTACTTATCGACCCTGAGAACAAACCTATCGCACAGGGTTCGCACACCTGGGAGAACCAACTCGTAGATGGACTCTGGACATACTCCACTGAAGCCATCTGGTATGGCCTGCAGGACTGCTATGCCGACCTGCGCAAGAATGTGCTCCAAGAGTACGACTGCGAGATAGAGACCCTCGCCGCCATCGGCTTCTCGGCCATGATGCACGGCTACATGCCTTTCAACGAGAAGGGCGAGATAATGGTACCGTTCCGCACATGGCGTAACACCAATACCGGCAAGGCCGCTGCCGAGCTCTCCGAACTCTTCAACTACAACATCCCGTTGCGCTGGAGCATCAGCCACCTCTATGAGGCCATCCTCGACAACGAGGAGCATGTGCCGGCCATCAAGTTCCTCACCACGCTGGCAGGCTATGTACACTGGCAGGTGACAGGCCAGAAGGTGCTCGGTGTGGGCGATGCTTCGGGCATGATTCCCGTTGACCCCTTCACCAAGACCTACGATGCCACGATGGTGGCCAAGTTCGACAAGCTCATCGAGCCGCGTGGCTTCTCGTGGAAGTTGCTTGACATACTGCCGCGCGTGCTCGTGGCAGGCGAGAATGCCGGCTTCCTGACACCCGAGGGCGCACTCAAACTCGATGTCAGCGGACACCTCAAGCCCGGCATACCAGTATGTCCGCCGGAGGGCGATGCCGGCACCGGCATGGCAGCCACAAACGCCGTGCGTCAGCGCACGGGCAACGTCAGCGCAGGAACATCGTCGTTCTCCATGATAGTGCTCGAGAAGCCCCTGTCGAAACCCTACGAGGTTCTGGACATGGTGACGACTCCCGACGGCTCGCTCGTGGCAATGGTGCATTGCAACAACTGCACGAGCGAGATAAACGCATGGGTCAAGATGTTCAAGGAGTATCAGGAACTCCTCGGAGTGAAGCAGAGCACCAACGACCTCTACACCACACTCTTCAACGTGGCCCTCAGCGGAGATGCCGACTGCGGCGGACTCATGGCTTACAACTATGTCTCCGGCGAGCCTGTCACGGGGCTCATGGACGGACGTCCTCTCTTCGTGCGCTCGGCCAACGATAAGTTCTCGCTCGCCAACTTCATGCGCGCACAGCTCTATGGTGCCATCGGCGTGCTGAAGATCGGCAATGACATCCTCTTCAACGAGGAGCACGTCGAGGTGGATCGCATCATGGGTCACGGCGGCTACTTCACCACACCCAAGGTAGGACAGCTCATGCTCGCAGCAGCTCTCAACTCTCCCATCTCCGTCATGGAGACGGCAGGCGAGGGTGGTGCATGGGGCATAGCACTGTTGGCTGGCTTTATGGTGAACAATGCCGACGGCCTCTCGCTGCCCGACTACCTCGACAAGGTTGTCTTTGCAGGAAATACGGGCGTAGAAGTGGCGCCCACACCCGAGGATGTGGACGGCTTCAACCGCTACATCGAGAACTACAAGGCTGCCCTGCCCATCGAGAAGGCTGCCGTGGAGTTCAAGAAGTAGCGCCATTCCTCACGCACCAACATGTCCATCGGATTGTACGGCTACGTGCAGTCCGATGGACTTCTGTTTCCTCCATTCCCGGCTACGGCTGCACCCCTTGGGCGATGCCGTCATGTTCATGTCGGGGCACGCCACGCAACTTGCGGCGGCGGTGTGCGCTACATGCCGTCTGCGAGACATGGCGAGGGGGGCGAATGCCGTGTTTTCGTGCCCGTAGGCTTGATGTTTTCAACTTTTTCGCCTACATAATAGCGGTTTTCTGTGAAATAGCAACGCTCTTTGTCAATTTTGTACTAACTTTGCCACGAAAATGCAGGAGGCACGGGGTCACTGTTGCCCCGGCGCGAGCATAAATGGACAAATGAAGATTCGTCTCATACCTCACCGCTGGACAGACGCCGACATGATTGCAGCCGTCTTGAGTCGCGACAACGTGCGGCTCGAGCGCATATATGATGACTGCCACTCATACTTCTGCCGCCATGCAGGGGCGTTCTTCATCAGCGAGGCCAACTTGGATGACATCTTCCAGGATTCACTCCTGCACCTCTGGCGCGAGATAGAGACGCAACGCATCCAGATCGTGGAGGGCGTGATATGCCGGTGGAGCGACGGCGAGGCAAAGCCCATGACGAGCTCCTTCAAGACATTCCTCATGGCCATTGCCAAACGCAAGCACTGGGAACAGCAACGACGGCAGCAGACAGAGAGCCTCGATGCCCTGGCCGGCATCGAGGCAATAGATATCATCGCCACCGCACGTTATGGCGAACAGCTTCCCGAAGAGGATGCCGAGCAGGCAGCACGGGAGCGCATAGTGAGCGACAGCATCCTGAACATGAGTCCCCGGTGCCGCGAGATCCTGACACTATTCTACTACGAGCAACGCACACTCGACGATATCCTCATGCGCCGCGAGGCCAACACTTCCAAGACCGGCCTCAAGACCAGCAAGTACAAATGCATGCAGCGTCTGCGCGAGATGGTGCAAGCGCAATTCAAACGTTACGGATTATGAACGACAACACACTAAGTACCACAACAACGGCGGACAGCGACCTCCGCACCAACAGCGACGCCCTCATGGATGCCATCATCGAGCGCGAGCTGCAACAGCAGCAGCGACTGCGCCGACAGATGAACATCTTCATGCATCGCAACGAGATGCGCCGCCGACGCCGACAGACGGCTGTCGTGGCCACACTCGTCAACATCACGTCGGTGGCGGCACTGCTGTTCATAGCTTTAGTATGGCAATTCTACTTCCCGCTGGCACAAGCCGTGGCTTCTATTCTCCCATAGCAACGATGCCGCATTGGCACTCACAGCATGGCTGTTCTCACCACTATCACCCAAAACTAACTCAGACAATAACACGACAATGAACATGCGCAAAATGCTATCACTTGCCGCAATATCGCTGGCAGCCACAATGGCACAGGCACAGACACCGTCGGCAGCTACTAATGCTTTGGCTGGCGACGTGCCACACACAACGGTACCTTTCCGCATCGACGACCCAGGCCGGAAGCTCCCTGACATACAGTGGGGACTCGACCTCGCTTGGCTGTGGGACCAGAACCTCCTGCGCGGAGTGGCATTCGCAGGCAAGGACCTCATAGACATCGTGCGCATCAGCTTCCAGACCACCAACACGGAGGCCCTCAATGGCAGCCTCACGGCGGCTCAGAAGAAGACCCTCGACGAGCGCATACGAATTGCCAAGTTCGCACCCAACGCCACCATCAACCTCAACTCCGACCAGATGGACGGCACATTGGAGCAGGTCACAAACTACTATCGCAGCTCGAACCCGGCAACGCAGGCAGCACGATGGTCTGAACTCATCTACCTCACGAAGAAATATGTGGAGAGCAAGGGCCTGAAGGTGTCAAGTGTGTCGCCTTTCAACGAACCCGACTACACGCCATGGCACCAAGGCACGAAGGCCGACTTTCTGGCCATCTGCAAGAAACTGCGCCAGGACGAGGCCTACAGCGAGGAGTTTGCCGATGTGGCACTCTGCGGCGGCAACACCCTCAACAACGACCGTGCCCTCGAATGGTACAATGCCTCGAAGGCATTCCTCGACGAGGGCAACACACACCAGCTGGCAGGTTCGTTCGACAGCTTTGCGGCATTCTACCAGCGTGTGGCCGACGACGGCAAGGTAGGCGTGGCCGACGAGCTGCACAACACCATGGAGGCCATGGTGGCCTCAAACTATGGCCTGGGCAAGGCCATCTGGTGGGGAACGTGCGACTACACACGCTCGCAGTTCATGCGCGCCAGCAGAGGCACACGCATGGGCTATGCCGAGAATCGCAGCAACTGGACGGCAGCAAGCGTATATCGCCACACCGACGGCACGGTGCAGGGCTTCGGTGGCACCAGCGAGAGGCAGGCAGCAGAGACGACATTCCGCTTCGCTGCCACCGACCACGATGTCTTCTTCAACGGACACGGACCCACACGCGAGTACAACATGACACTGCCCGGAGGCACCGGCTACCAGACAGGACAGACCAACGCCGAGGCGCTAGTGAACATACAGGGCGGCGACGACGTGATGCCGCCACTGCCCACGGAGGCCACCACGGTGCGCATAGCAAACCGTGTCAGCGGACTATACCTCGCACCGTCTGCCAATACACCCTCGTCAGGAGCCAACGTTTGCCAAGTGCGCGGAGCTACCGGCAACACAGGACAGCAGTGGACGGTGGCACCCGTGGACATACGTGTGGGAGGCGACTTCAGCTACTACCGCATCGACAATGCCAAGATGCCTTCCTGCCGACTCAGTGTTGACCGCTGGACCATCAACAACGGCGATAATGTCTTCTGCGCAAGCGGCAACTTCGAGATCAACCACCAGTGGACCATAGAGTATGCCGGCGACGGATGGTTCTACCTGCGCAACCGCCAGTCGGGACATTATCTGCAAGTGGCACCGGCCACCACTACGGCGGCCTACAGAAGTGCCAACCGCAACGTCAACCAGGGCACGTTCACCGGCGAACACAACCAGCAATGGCGCTTCCTGCCTGTTGACGTGAAGTACGACGACGAAGCGCCGCAGACACCAAACGGCCTCAGCGCCGACCCTCAAAGCGCAAGCGTACGCCTCTCGTGGCAGGCTCCCGCCGCCGACGACGTGGCATCCTACACCATACTGCGTTCCACCGACCAACAGCAGTGGCACGTCATCAACCAAGGCATTGCCGGATGTGCATACATCGACAACACCACGCTGCCCGAGACGACATATTATTATAAGGTACGCGCGCAAGACCGCAGCCTCAACCTCTCAGAGCCTTCCTCGGCTGTCAGCGCAGCGCCCACCGACGCACAGGCATGCATAGCACACATAGCTTGCGACAGCCTTGCCGACTCTACCCCCAATGCCAACCACGCTGCCATCAACGGCACCCCGGCTTTTGACGAAGGTCATATCGGACAGGCACTGCAGCTCGACGGCACAAAGCAGTTCGTACAACTGCCGGCCACCATAGCATGCTCACGTGAGCTCACCGTCGCCGCATGGTTCTACTGGAAAGGCGGGTCACGATGGCAGCGTCTCTTCGACTTCGGCACCGACACCGACCATTATTTCTTCGTGTCGCCAAGCAACGGTGCCACATCACGACTGCGGATAGCCATCAAGGCAGGCACGACAGAGAGATTCGCCGACGCAGCAACGGCACTGTCGCAGAACGCTTGGAACCACGTGGCTGCCGTCTTCGCCAACGACGGCATACGCCTCTACGTCAACGGGCAGCTGGCAGCGACACTCGATGCCACAGAGCGGCCCGCTGACTTCGCACCGATATTCAACTACGTGGGACGGAGCCAGTTCCGCGACGACCCCATGCTCAAGGCAAGCGTTGACGACATACGCATCTACAACTATCCACTCTCTGAGGAACAGATAGTAAGTCTCGCCAACGGCAAGGCCGTGGGCATTACAGGCATGCCTGCCGACGAGGACACTGCCGTCGGCAAAGACTATGACTCAACACTCTATAACCTCGATGGCACAAAAGCCACGACACCACGACGCCACAAGCGACACATCTACGTCAGCAAGGGGCGCAAGGCCGTGGCACTGTGACACCGACGGCGAGACGTTAGCTAATATCCAACCTTATGCCAAAGACAAGACTTCTATTCATAGCAAATCCCATCTCCGGCACGCGGAGCAAGGAACCCGTCGTGGCCAGCATACCCATGTTCATCGACAGCACGCGCTTCGAGTGGAAGGTGGCGTGGACCGACCATCGAGGACATGCCGCAGAACTCGCACTCGAGGCCGCTAAAAACGATGTCGATGTGTGCGTTGCAATAGGGGGCGACGGCACCGTCAACGAGGTGGCACGCTCGCTGTGCCACACACAGACGGCACTCGCCATAGTGCCCATGGGGAGTGGCAACGGACTGGCACGACACCTGCAGATACCCATGGACCCCGACGGCGCACTGCGGGTCATAAACGATTGTGCCATAAAGTCCCTCGACTACGGCATCATCAACGACATACCTTTCTTCTGCACATGCGGTATGGGCTTCGATGCCTTCATCAGCGAGAAGTTTGCCGCTGCAGGAAAGCGAGGACTAGGCACCTATATCGAGAAGGCACTGCAAGACGGACTCTCCTACAAGCCCGAGACCTACGAGCTCACACTCGACGGACAGAAAGAGGTGCACACGGCTTTCCTCGTGGCCTGCGGCAACGCTTCGCAGTATGGCAACAACTTCCAGATTGCACCACAGGCTTCGATGAGCGACGGCCTGCTCGATGTCACCATCATGGAACCCTTCGGAATGCTGAAGGCACCGAAGATTGTCATGCAGATGCTAAGAGGCACCCTCGACAAGAATCCCGCCATACACACCTACCAGTGCCGCAGCCTGCACGTACACCGCTCCGTGCCGGGAGTGATACATTTCGACGGCGAACCCGCAGAGGCTGGCACCGACATCGACATTCATCTCGTAGAGAAGGGACTGAGAATGGTGGTCAACGAGCGGCTGGACAAGCCGCAACAGCCCGTGATGCACATCTTCCAGGACCTCTACGACCAAATCACAGGCGACATAAAGTCGCAGCAGCGCAAGCTCCTGGCCATCAACAAGGAACTTCTCAACCGACTCCTGTCGAGGTGAGGGGCGTCACTGCATTACTACTGCGATTGTGCACCACCGACAACACAACATCTGCCAGACACCTATGCCACAGCTCACAGACTTCCTTCCCACGACACGCAAGGAGATGGCTCTCCGAGGATGGACAGAGGCCGACATCATCCTGCTCTCGGCAGATGCCTACGTTGACCATCCGTCGTTCGGCGCTGCCGTCATAGGGAGGGTTCTTGAGGCAGAAGGCTTCCGCGTCGCCGTCATTCCGCAACCTGACTGGCACGGCGACTTGCGCGACTTCTCAAGACTGGGTAGGCCAAGGCTCTTCTTTGGCATAGCGCCGGGAGCCATGGATTCGATGGTGAATAAATATACTGCAGCACGACGCCTGCGTTCCGACGATGCCTACAGTCCCGACGGACGCCACGGACTGCGGCCCGAATATCCCACAATAGTCTATACTCAGTGCGTACGCAGGCTCTACCCCGACGTGCCGGTGGTGCTCGGAGGCATAGAGGCATCGCTGCGACGCCTCATGCACTACGACTACTGGCAGCAGGCCTTCCGGCCGAGCATCCTCATCGACAGTCAGGCCGATGCCATCGTATATGGCATGGGCGAGCTGCCCATGACAGAACTCGCACAGAGGGCTCTGACGATGGTGGAGAGTGCCGATGCCGACCTGGCTTACGATGCCGAGGGCAACGCTATGCTCACATCGCAATGTCTGCGACGGGCCATTGACATGCCGAGACCGTTGCAGCAGACAGTGGTGGCTTATGACCGACAGTCTGACATCCCGGATGGCATGACACCGGCAGACATCATCCTACATTCCGTAGAAGAGGCCACACGTACACCCAGACTCCATGCCGAGAACTTCGGCATCATAGAGCGCGAGAGCAACCGCTGGCAGTCGGAGGCAAGACTCATACAGCAGACAGGCAGGAAGTGGGTCGTGGTGAACCCGCCGTTCCCGCCGATGACGACAGAGCAGATCGACCGCAGCTTCGACCTGCCTTACACGAGGCTCCCGCACCCTAAGTACCGCGACCACCGCATCCCGGCCTACGAGATGATACGCCACTCCGTGTGCCTGCACAGGGGGTGTTTCGGCGGATGTGCCTTCTGC
>Ga0247610_10001895_pt1 | contig 25097 bp, 20 predicted proteins | sample 174DNAGHGhighgp2_FD_193483 | JGI IMG/M metagenome (GOLD analysis project Ga0247610, IMG submission 193483) | Sheep rumen microbial communities from Palmerston North, Manawatu-Wanganui, New Zealand - 1742 DNA GHGhigh gp2 | ecosystem: Host-associated > Mammals > Digestive system > Stomach > Rumen...
ATTTTTATATCCGTTTAATTATTTGACAATAAACAATATAATATGCTATTATATATCGAGTTGAAAAGGGGAAAAAAGCAATGAAATTATATGAACAAAAGAAAATCACTAATCATAAAGACATGATTAATGACGATAACTATTTAGGTACATATTTTGATAATTATGTTAAATATGGTGTTGAATTCTTATCAGAATTACATGCTTCATATGACACAATTATGGAATGGGTAAAACTTTGTAGAGAAAATACAAGAACACCTGATAGAATGATCGTTATTGATTTAACTATAGTTGGATTTGGATTAGCTAAATCTGGAAATAATAGTGATGAAATTGCTAAATGCTTACAATTATATTATTGTACAGATGATAAGGCAATTGAAGATGCTATGGTATTAGTTAATAAATTTTGGTTTAAACAAGAAATTAAAGCAAATAAAAAAATAAAAAGATTAGCTTAGTATAGAAAAACATTCAATTGAATTGAATGCTTTTTTATATTTATGGTATAATCTTAATGCATGTGGTGATATTATGTTAGAGATAAAAAATATAACAAAAGTATATGACACAGGTGGATTTAAACAAAAAGCATTAGATGGGGTTTCACTTAATTTTAGAGAGTGTGAATTTGCATCAATTCTAGGTCCATCTGGAAGTGGTAAAACAACACTTTTAAATATTATAGGTGGATTGGATAAATATACATCTGGAGATTTAGTTATTAATGAAGTTTCAACTAAAAAATATAAAGATGCTGACTGGGATACATATAGAAATCATAGAATAGGATTTGTATTTCAATCATATAACTTAATATCACATCAAACTATTCTTAATAATGTTAAATTAGCATTAACTTTATCAGGTATATCTAAAAAAGAAGCAATTAGCAAAGCTAAAAAAGCTTTAAAAGAAGTAGGACTTGAAAAACATATTAATAAAAGACCTAATCAATTATCAGGCGGACAAATGCAAAGAGTTGCAATAGCAAGAGCATTAGTAAATGATCCTGATATCTTGCTTGCTGATGAACCAACTGGAGCATTAGATTCAGATACATCAGTTCAAATCATGAATTTATTAAAAGAAATATCTAAAGATAAATTAGTTATCATGGTTACACATAATCCAGAACTTGCACATGAATATTCAAGTAGAATTATTCAATTAAGAGATGGAAAGATAGAATCAGATACTAATCCATATGATGGAAAAATTGATACTGAATTATCTGATATTAAGACAGTAAAAACAAGAAAGAAAACTAAAATGTCTTTCTTTACTGCATTAATGTTATCATTTAATAATTTGATGACTAAAAAGAAGAGAACAGTTTTAGTTTCAATTGCTGGTTCTATTGGTATCATAGGTATTGCACTTATATTATCTGTTTCGACTGGATTCCAAGGTTATGTTGATTCAATACAAGAAGAAACTCTAACTTCATATCCTTTAACTATCATGAAAGAATCTGTTGATTTAACAAGTATGATTTTAGGATTATCAATGGATAATAGTACTAAAAATAAATACAATGATGGTAAAGTACATGAATTACAACAAATGACAACGATGTTAGGATCTGTTAAATCTAATGATATTAAATCATTTAAAAAGTATTTAGATGCTAATGAAGATAAATATAAAGATGATGTATCTACAATTGGTTATATGTATTCAATTGATCCAATTATATATACATATGATGCAACTAATTCATTAGAACAATTAAATCCTTCAACTATGATGTCATCTATGTATTCAGCATCAATGATGTCATCTATAGGTAATATGTCATCTGCATATCAACCTATGTTAAATGATGAAGATTTCTTGAAAGAACAATATGATTTAGTATATGGTAAGTGGCCAGAAAACTATGATGAATTAATGATTGTATTACCTCAAAAAGATACTATTTCAGATTTAATAGTTTATTCTTTAGGATTAAGAGAAGTAGATGAATTAACTGAAATGTTTCAAGCTATCTTTAGAGGTGAAACTAAAGAAGTAAAACATGCTGATAAAGTATTTACTTATGATGATTTATTAAATGTTAAATTGAAATTAATTCTTCCAACAGATCTTTATAAATATAATTCTAAATATGATGTCTATGAAGATATGAGAGAAGATAAAGATTTTATGAAAAAATTATATAATGAATCTCATAGCTTAAAGATAGTTGGTTTAATTACAACTAAAGAAGGTGTATCTGCTGGTTCTCTAGATCCAGTTGTAGTATATAAACAAGATTTAATTGAACATATAATTGATGAATCAGCTAAATCTGATATTGTAAAAAAACAACTTAAGTATAGAGATGTAGATGTATTCTCTGGAAATGAATTTGATGATAAGAAAAATACAGGAGCATTTACTTTCCAAGATTTAGTTTCGGTAGATGAAAAGAAATTACAAGAAGCATTTAGTTTTAATATAGATCAAAATGATTTAGCAAATATGTCTCAAGATTATATTAATCAAATTAATAATGTTATAACAACTGATACAAGTGGAGCTTTAAAAGATTACACTGAAGCAGTTAATAAAGTTATTAAAGGTTATAATACTAGCATGAATTTAGATGAATATATTTCATCAAATGATGTTTTATCAATATCTAATAATTTAGCATTTAAGTATTTTATTCCAACTAATAATTTTAATGATAGCTTTAAAGGTATAATTGGAATGCTATTACAAAATGTTACTGAAGATATTAGTTATGAAACAATAGTTGAACATGTTAATGATAATCTTATGTTTACAGGTGCACTTAATCAAATGGCATCAGCCATGACTGAAGCTAAGATGAAAGTTACTGTTTTGCAAAATGTAGGTGGCATGACTGAAGCTATTACAACTAAGATAGCAAGTGCATTTAATGTTAGCCCAGAAAAAATAGCAAGTGCATTCAAACTTAATTTTTCTGAAGATGAACTTATGAGAGTTGTATCAGCTATGTCATCAGGTGAAACAAATGCAGATTCAAATTTAAAAACTTTAGGATACCAAGATAAAGAAGAACCTAATGTAATTGCTGTATACTTTAGTTCATTTGAAGGTAAAGAAAACTTCTTAGATTTTATTAAAGAATACAATGATTCAGTTGATGAAAAGAAGAAGATTAATTACTCAGATATGACGGGTGCACTTATGTCTTCAGTTAAGACAATTGTTAACGCAGTTTCATATGTTTTGATTGCATTTGTATCTATTTCACTCGTGGTATCTTCATTTATGATAGGTATTATTACATATATATCTGTATATGAAAGAACTAAAGAAATTGGTATTTTAAGAGCAATTGGTGCAAGTAAAGGTAATATTTCATCAATCTTTAATGCAGAAACATTTATCATTGGTTTATTATCAGGTGTATTTGGAATTGGCATAACATATGCAGTTATTCCAATAATAAATGCTATACTTATAAAAGCAACTAATAATGTTAATATTAAAGCAATGTTAAATCCAGGCTCAGCTGGAATACTAATTGCATTGAGTATTGTTCTTACTTTAATAGGTGGACTTATTCCTGCTAAAGCAGCAAGTAAGAAAGATCCTGTTATTGCTTTAAGAACTGAATAATATATGTAAATAAAATTAAAAAAGATTCGTATGAATCTTTTTTTATATTATAATTATTATAGGAGAAAAGGGGTTGAATAATATGAAAAATAAATTATTATTTTTACTTTTATTATTAATTATACCTGGATGCGTATATGCTTCAGATTTTTATCTTGCATGCGACAAAGGTCCGTTTAAATCCAACCAAACTTTTAATTGCCAAATTAAAGTATCAGAATCTTATGTATATGAAGAAGTATCTGCAACTATAAATGGAACGAATAATTTAATTTGCTCTGCACCTGTAATTGGACAAGGTTTAGAGGAAGTTGAATTAACTGATAATAGTTTTAAAGCTAAAGGGCAAGAGGTAACTGGTGTAATTGCTTCTTTCTCATGTGCAGTTAAAGAATTAAAAAATGATGTTACTGATCAAATTGAAATAGATAATTTTTCTTATAAAACAAAAGAAAAAGAAAATGTTGAAGTTTTAAGATCTAGTAAACTTGAACTAAAAAAAATGGAAATAGAAGAAATAAAAGATGATAAACCTAGAGATGTTACTTACAAAGAATCTTTATTATCAAGTTTATCATCACCTCAGTTAAATTTTACATTTAGTAGTTATTTAACTAAATATGAACAAGAAGTAACTAATGATGTTACTCATATTGATTTAAGCTATGAAACCATGGTTGAAGGTGCAACAACTGAATTACAAGGTAGTTTAGATTTAAGTGAAGGAATAAATATAATAGATGTATATGTTACTAGTCCTGATGGTATACATAGAACTTGTTATACAATTTATGTTACTAGATTAAAAGAAGGAGAAGATATTTATTATCCTGAACAAGATTCAACATTAAAGAGTTTAAAAATAAAAGGTAAGAGTATTGGATTTGAAATCAATAAATATGAATATAATCTTCATTTATATTCTAATGAAAGTAGTATAGTTGTTGAAGCAGAAGCAAATAATAAAGATGCTAAAGTTGATATTGATAAAATGGATAATTTAAAAAATGGAGATAAAATAACAGTAACAGTTACAAGTGTAGACGGAATAAATAAAACTAAATATGTTATAAATGTTCATAAAGATGCACCAAAGAGAAATTACACACCTGTAATTGTAATTGGTGGAATAGTTTTAGCAATTATTTTAATATTTGTAGGAGTTGTTAAAACTAATAATAAAAAAATATCAGAAACTACTGTTACTGTTCAACAACCAATTCAACCAGAGCAACCACAGGTAAATCCTATGCAACCTGTTCAACCGGTTACACCTCAACCTCAAGCACAAGTTGTTGATCCAAATGCACAACAACCACAAAATCCAGTTGACACATCAAATAACACTAACATTTAATATGTTAGTGTTTTATTATATAATAAATATATATGATAGAAGGTGAGATTTATGGCTAAAGTTTATTCACTTGGTGTATATGTAGATGGTAATTTAGAATTTATTAAACCATCTAAATTAACTACTGATACATGTGAAAATATCTTTGATATTGTTAAAATAACTACTCGTTATTCAAGTAAAGAAGAATTAATTAGTGATTTAGAAGATATAGTTGGTAAAAAAATAACTAAGGTAGTATATGTTGTTGCTGAAAATGAAATGTTTAAAAACTATGATATTTTAGATGAAACAATTAAATTAAGTGATGCTAGACCATATTTTTCAACTAAAAATGAAAGATTATTGTTTTCATTTAAAAAAAATTATTTTAATAAATCATTTGTTACTGGACTATTAGCATTAGCTATGCGTAAATATGATTTAGATAAAGATTATAAAGCTATGTATAAAAATTTAGATATTAAAGATGATGAAGAATTAGTTCATTTATTTTATCGAGGGGTAAGACCAAATAAGAAAAATCATTTACCGGATATTCAAATGGCTAGTAATATATTTCTTGATGTTAAAAATTCAATAAATGCTGGTGTATATAATTTTGATGTTGAAAGAGTAAAAGATTTTATTGTTTCCTTTATTACTTGTAATGCTAAAGGAGCAAATGCTTCTAAAAATGCATTTAATCTAGGATCATTTTTATATAAATTTGATAGAAGTGTAGCTTATGATACAAATAAAGATATAGTTGATACGCATACTGTTGATGATGAATTTATTAATGAAGAACAAATTGAAGTTATAGAAACTGATTTTTATCCTTTTTATAAAAAGAATGAACCAAGTATAGGTGAAGAAGAATATTATTCGCAAACAAGATAGGATGGTTTTATGGCTGATAATTATAAAGATAATTACTATATTTTAAACTATAATAAGAAACTTATAGATATAAATGAAATAAAATATTCATATTCTAAAAAAGGTAATAAAAAATTATTGGTACAAGTACCTAATACAAAAAGAATATCTATAAGTGATTTAAAACAACTTCCAAATGATGTTTTAATTAGAGTTGAAGGACCATTTACTGAAGATAGAGAGAAAGCTTATGAAGGATGTTCATATAGAAGTGGATTATTAATCAATGAAGAAAACTTTAATCAAGCAATTTATACTAAAGATGAAATGATTAAAATCATAGAAAAAATAGAAGAAATAGAAGTTGGTATTAATCCATATTGGGATGAAGTAACAAAAGCTTATTATGTATATGATTATTTAAAAAAACAAATAATGTATGATCCTAATTATAAAAAAATAGAGAATGATTCTAGTAAAATCAGGAGTTTAAAAGGTTTAATTAGAGATAAAACTGTATGTGCTGGATATGCTGTGATATATAAAGAAATATTAAATAGATTAGGTATTAAATGTGCTTATATTCAAGGTTATGTTCCTCATAATAATAGCAGGGATGGTCATGCATGGAATGTTATAAAATTAAATGATGGTAGATTAATTCCGATTGATGTTACTTGGGAAAATACTAATTTAAGACGTGGTAATTATAATAGTATTGATTATTTTGGACAAAATATAGATATATTTGAAAAAAGTCATATTCCTGGCAAACAAGAAGGTTTTAAAGGAACTTTTAGTTCAATTAATAAAAATGATTTAATGAATATTAGGAAAATGATTACTAGAGAACAAAAATATACACAAACTACTTATGAATTAAATAGAAGTGATAATTCTAGTTTTGTTATTTCTTTAATTGGTGTAGATAAATCTAATAAATTTTATAGATATTATTGTATGGAAAGAAATAATAATGGTACTTTATCCAAACCAAAGTTATATGTTTCAGAAGAAAATTTTTTTGAATATATTAATACAATTCAATTCTATCAAGGAAATCCAAATCCAACTCCTGAAGAAACTGAAAAATATAATAGAGTTAAAAAAAGATTACATTATTTTAAAAACATGCTAATGTCAAAGATAAATACAGAGGATAGTTCAAAAAAAGATACAATGTATATTGGAAAATATGAATATAAATCTTCGATGGTATTTGATGAAGCAATAAAAATATTTGAACGTTATAAAAGTGAAGGGTATTACTATCCTGAAATAAAAATATATGATACATTAACAAATCACGAAATAGTTGATACTGTATTAAAGGATAAGATACTATTTATTAAACAATTTGCACAAGCAGTAGGAATTCAAAAAAAGGAAGATTATCGTAAATTATATAGTTATAAATCAATATATAATGCACTTTTATGGTATTTATATGAAAATGGACCATTATCAAATGATATACCATATAAAGAGCAAAAAGAAAAAATAATAAAGTATATTAATTCAAGGCAATCTATTGAGTGTTCAAAAATAATTAATTATTTAGTTAGCCCAGGAATAAATATTAGTATTATTAATAATGCTTTATGTGGAATAAGAATTATTAAAGATGATAAGACAGTAAATAAGATGAAAAATAACTATGTTATTAGAACTAGAAGCGATGGCACTAGTTTTATGGTAATTAGTCAAGGGTATAAAAAAGATGGAATTGGTCGTTATCCAGTTAATCATTATGAAATAATTGAATTAGTAAATGAACATGGAATTAGAGTAGTAAAAAAGAATGTTGTATTTACTGAAAATGATTTGATGAAGCAAAATAACAAAATGATTGATGATGTTTTATTAAATAGAAATAGATTGGATTATAAAGTAGTGGAAACAGGAAGCTATATTGGATATATAGGATCAGACGGAAAAAAATATGATGATTCTAAATGGACAAATTTCTTTGAACCTTCAAGTAAACCATCAGCTTATAAGGTAATTGATGTAAAGGAATTAAAAGTAACTGATAAACAAAGAAGTGATATAATTACTAATTTATTAAGGAATTCAATTGGAGGAAGATCAATCATTAGATAAAGAAACGGGTGGTTTTATGGATGATCTAATATATGCATTTTTAGATTATATTAGAGTTGAACGCAATTACTCTGATTATACAGATACTAACTATGAATTAGATTTAAATAACTATGAATCTTATTTAAAAAGTAAACGTAAGAATTATTTAAATATTAAATATAAAGATGTCATGGAATATATTTCATATTTAAAAGAAGAATGTAATTTAGAATCTACAAGTATAAATAGACATTTATCTGCTATAAGAAGTTTTTATAATTATTTAATTAGAGAAGGGAAAATAGAATCCAATCCATTTAAATTAATTAAAGGACCTAAGAATGCTAAAAAACTTCCTAATTATATGAAATATTCTGAATTTGAAGAATTAGTTAATACATGTGATGATACACCACTTGGAATAAGGAATAGAGCACTTTTTGAACTTTTACTTGCAAGTGGGGCGCGTATTGGTGAACTAATTAAAATTGAAGTAGATGATATAGATTTTATTAATCAAGAAATAAAAGTATTAGGTAAAGGTAATAAAGAAAGAATTATATATTTTAATGATTATGCCAAAGATGCTTTAAAGAAATATATTAATGAAGCTAGAAATGAATTATTAAATGGTAATTTAAGTGATAGATTATTTATTAATCACATAGGTGGAGATTTAACAACAAGAGGAGTAAGAGATATCATTGATAAGATGATACAAAAGAGTTCTTTAAATATTAAATGTACACCTCATACATTTAGACATACTTTTGCAACTATGTTATTAAATGAAGGATGTGATTTAAAAAGTGTTCAAGAATTACTTGGACATGCGAATCTTTCTACAACTTCAATTTATACACATATTACAAGTGATAGGATAAAAGATATTTATTTAAAAACTCATCCAAGAGAAAGAAGATAACTAGAGATTACTCTAGTTTTTTTATTTACTATATTCTTTACTATTTAGTTTACACAAAAAATGTAAAGATAATAAAAAAATAAGTTTATCACGAAATATAAAATATATTTTTGCTATAATGATAATAAGGTGTGGTATCTGATGAGGAAGGGAATTAAGAAAAGTGTATTAGTAATAAGTATACTATTATCTTTATATATTATCTTATTATTAGTCAATTTTTTCGCAATTAAGAATATTGATCCTTTATTCGCAGGTATAACCGCATCTGTGGTGTTTTTACCAATGTTTTTTATCTTTGGTTTGGAAAGACAAAAGAGAAGATTTACACCAGAAGTAATATTTAATATTATTTTTTATACAATAATATATGTTTTAGTAACTTATATTATTGGTATATTCACAGGTTTTAATTATTCTATTTATAGTATGAAATTTGGGAATATTATAAAAAATGTATTACCTCATTTATTTGCTATACTTACTTGTGAATTATTAAGAGCGGAAGTTACAAGAAAATGTGAGCATTCAATTGTTCCTTATGCACTGATGACCATTGCACTTGTTATAATTGATTGTACTTTTTATGAAACTACATTTAATTTAAGTACAGGTGATGGACAAATAAAATTTATTTGTAATATATTACTTCCAAGTGTATCTAAAAACTTATTTTTAATGTATATATCTAGTATAGGTGGTTATTATTGTACTGTACTATATAGAATGATTACTGAATTAAAGATGTATTTAATTCCAATTATCCCTGACTTTGGATTATACTTCGATAGTATTCTTGGTACATTAATGCCAGTTATATTTGGATTTATTAATTATTTAAGTTTAAAAGAATATCAAAAGAAAGAAATAGATGGTAAAACATATAGGAAGAGTAAGTTATATACTTATGCATCTGTAATAGTTACTGTTTTAATAATAGTGGTCGTGGTATCTTTAACAAGTTGTAGATTCACATATGGAGCTATTGCTATAGGATCTGGTTCAATGACTGGAGTATTTAGCAAAGGCGATGTGGTTGTATTTAAACAACTAGGTAAATATGAACCTCAAGATAAAGATATTATTGTCTTTGTTAAAGATGGTAAAAAGATAGTACATAGAATTATTGAAGTAGTAGAAGTAAATGAAGATGAAAGAGTATACTACACCAAAGGTGATGCAAATCCAACTCCAGATGGATATCCTGTATTTAAAAAAGATATCATGGGAGTATATAAGATGCATGTTAAATATATTGGTTTACCTTCAGTAACATTAAATGAGTTAATTACTAGAAAAAAATAAAGAATAAAAGAATATGAGAGGAGTTGATAATATGAAACTAAAGAGAAAATTTGGTCTAATTTTATATGTTATACCATCAATTTTTTTAGTTGTTTTATTAATCCTTGAAATTCAGTTTGCTAAAAAGGAAGTAACAGCTCAAAAGATAGCTTATAGAGAATCAAGTGGTATTACTTATAAGACTTTACTTAAACCTAATAATTACTATGATACTCCATATCTTGATGAGAATTATACCGTGGTAGCAAGTTTAATAGATAAGTTTATAGTTAATTATAATTATTTAAATACATTTAGTACTGATTTAAACTATACACTTAAATATGATGTAAAAGCTAAACTAAATATATATGATACAAATAACAATGAAAAACCAATTTATACAAAAGATTATGTCTTAGTTAATCCTAATGAAGTTAAAGGTAAGGGTTTAATGGCTAAAGTTGATTTAAATGAACAAGATATTAATTACTATGATTACAATGCAATAGTAGAACAATTTAAAAGAGAAGTAATTCCTGAAGCTACATTAACTGTTAGTTTCAATACTACATTTAAAGGAACTGATTCATTAACTGATCAAGATATAAATAGTTCTAAAACAAGTACTTTATCAATTCCTATATCACAAAAGACAATTAATTTAGATATTAAGAAAACAAGTACTAATAAAGAAGAATTGGTTATAGCTAAGAAAAAACTAAGAGCAGGTACAATTATAATTATTGTATTAACTGTTATATTATTTATTATATTTACAATTATTTATATATTATATGTAATAAGAACAGCTAAAAAGAAAAGTAAATATGTAATGGCTGTTGAAAAAATATTAAGAGAATATGATAGAGCTATTACAGAATCAAAGAGTAAATTAAGATTAGATAGAAATGCAAATACTATTGAAGTAAAAGACTTCCAAGAATTATTGGATGTACACGATAACTTCAATATTCCAATTATTTATTACAAATTAAGTAGTTATGCATGTGTATTTGTTGTCAAATATAATGACGATATTTACTTTAATGTCATGAAAAGTGATGACTATAAATAGTAAAATAAAATGTAAATGATATGAAAATATATATACTATTTACATTTTATTATATATAATGAAAATAGAAAGGTAGAAAAAGATAGAGAAAGGTGAAAGATATGAAAGAAAATAAGAAAACAATTCAAGTATTAGCAATAGTAACATTATTAATTGCAGTAGTATGTATTTCTGTAGGTTTTGCGTTAATGTCTACATCATTAAGAATTGAAGGATCAGCTAAAATAATTCCTGCTAAATGGAGTGTACATTATGTAGTAGAAGATAATACTGTTACTCCAAATGTTCCTTCATCATTAGCATTTAGTAATAATAGTACTACAGCGTGTGAAGCTCATGCAACAGGATGTGTAACAGTAGGAGATGGAGAAACTGCACCATCTGCACCAACATTTACTACATCTACTTTTAGTGATTATCAAATTGTATTAAAAAAACCTGGAGATAAAGGTACTTATACATTTGATATAACAAATGATGGAGATATTGATGCTGTTGTTTCTGGTGTAAATAATGCTAATTTAAGTGCTACTGCAAAAAGTACTTTAACATTTGCAGGGGATGCAGATGATGTTGCAAAAGTTGAAGATTATGTAACTTATAAAGTAACTTGGTCTGATGGAAGTGCTATTCAAAATACTGATGAATTGTTACATGGTCAAACAAGAACTGTTAAAGTTGAAGTTGAATATTTAAGTACTGCAACTGATTTACCTTCAGCACCTGTAACAGTTACAGGAAGAGATGTAACAATTACTTTTACACAAAAAAATAGTTAAAAAAAGATGGTTATACCATCTTTTTTTTTGTATAATATAGATAATAGGTGATTATGATGATAAGGATAGGAAATAAGACAATTTCTATAATTGAAATACTATTAATTATGATTATACCTGTTATAGCTATATCAGTGGGTTTTTCTGCGCTTTCAACATCTGTATCTATCAATGGTTTAGCTAAGATAATTCCTATCGATTATATTGTAGTCATGTCTAATGAACCAGATCAATCAACTAATATAAATAACTTAAGTTATTCACATACTATAGATTCAATTACAATAAGTGCTAATTTAGAGAATTTAAATGATCAAGTAATCTATAATGTTAATATTAGAAATTTAGGTCAAACAAATAAACAATTATCTGAGATAATTGAAGATATATTTTCTAATTCGGATATGAAATATACCTTAAATGGTTTAGCAATAGGTGATGTTATTGTTCCAAGTCAGTCAGTTGATTTTCAGGTTATCTTTGATTATAAAAACAATGTAGCAGGTGTAACTGATCCAAGATTAAATGCATCTTTAAAATTTGTATTTGATGATTATGAATTACCACCTGTATCAATTGGTTATTTTAAACCTTACAATGGTAATCTAAATATATTTGGAATGGATAAAACTGGTATAACCGGTTTTAAGAGAAATACAACTTTAACTGAAACACAAGTAAGAGCAATACCTGGAGTTCAAAGTATTAAAAATGTTTCAAATGATCAATATAACAGTCAGGCTGAAGTATTAGGTTGGATAGATTCCAATAATGTATTTAATTGGTGGTCTAATGCTGAAACTGTTTATTTTCATCCAGATACAATACAAGCATTTAGAAACTTTGATGCAATTACTTCAGTAGATTTTACTGGTACAAATACATCAAAGGTTAAAAACTTTGCTCATTTCTTTGATAAAGATAGAGTATTAGTATCTATAATTGGGAAGATAGATACAAGTGGTTTAGTTTTAGTTGATACGCCTTTTGATTTTGCAAATGATGCAGATGAAAATGCTTCAAGTGAAGAAGGAGTTGCATTTATGTTTAATGACTGTAATGCATTAAGAAATCTTGATGTTAGTTTAATAGATACAACTAATGCAGTCGATATGAAGAGAATGTTTGGTGGATGTAAAGCACTTCCTAATATTGATATATCACATTTTAATACATCTAATGCTAGAAGTATGTATTGGTTATTTAGATATGCTAATGAAATGACTAGTATAGATCTATCTAGTTTTGATACTGGTAATGTTGAAAGTATGGTAGGTATGTTCATAAGTTCACCTAAGTTAAAAACAATAACTTTTGGGGATAATTTTGATACATCAAAGGTTACTAAGTTTAATAGAATGTTTGATGGAGATAGTTCATTAACAACTATTTATGCCAAGATGGATTTTATTAGACTTAATAGTTCAACATCAAATGAAATGTTTAAGGGATGTACTAAATTAGTTGGTGCAGCTGATAAACCATATGCGACAGCTTTTTCATCAAGTCATACAGATAAAGCATATGCTCAGATTGCATCAAATGCTCAAAATGGATATTTTACATCAACAACACCATATCAAAGATATACAATCATGTATGAATTGGATGGTGGAACTCATAATAATCCAGTTTATTATACTGAAGATTCAACACCATTTAATTTATCTTATCCAGTAAAAAGTGGTTATCATTTTATTGGATGGACAGGTTCAAATGGAAATACAATAGAAAAGGATGTAACAGTTCCAATTGGTACATCTGGAAATCTGACTTATACTGCTCATTATGAAGCTAATACATATACTGTTGTATTTAATGCCAATGGTGGAACAGGTTCTATGGAATCACAAGAATTCGTATATGATGTAAGTGAAGCATTAGATTCAAATACATTTACAAGACAAGATTATGCATTTGTTAGTTGGAATACTAAAGCTGATGGAACAGGATCATCTTATTTAGATAATCAAACTGTATTAAAATTAACTCCATCTGGTTCAATTACTTTATATGCTCAATGGAGAGATGCATCAGATCCATTCCCAGAAGTATTTAGAATAAATGGTACATGTGAATTCCATGGTTCAAGTCAAAATATAACAGGAACTGGATGTTCAATGTACAATAATGTTAAATATATTAATACAGGATTAAGTTTATATGATTCTAACAATAAGAATAAAGACTTTGAAATATCATTTACTATTGATAGTTATGAATCAACTCAAACTGAAACACAAGCAACAATATTCAATATGAAATATGAAAATGCTTCAGCAAATTATCCAGGATTTGTATTAAGAAGAAATAATACTCAATTAGAGTTAACTTCAAAATTTGGTTCTACTAAAAAGGCTGTTAATTTAACACATACAAATGGAGATCATTATAGAATAGTTAGAAAAGATAAAAAGATTTATTATAGTATAAATGGATCTGCATTTAGTCTTTTACAAGATGGTTCATCTTACAATGGATCATTTAATACACCATTAACATTTGGAGCATCACTTACAGATGCAAATGCACCAATGCGTTTTATTAGGATGACTTTATCGGATATATCTGTTAAAGTTGGAACTATGAGTTCATTACAATAAAAAATAGACAAGGAATTAAATCCTTGTCTTTTTAATTAGAATAAAGCTAAAACTATTTTTAAAATGATTCTTATAATTTTTTTCATCTATGTTGCCTTTCTAACTATGCTTCTACTATATATATACGTGATAAAAGTTGGAATTACTCTTTTTTTTTGCATTTTTCTAAAAAAAATAAACTTTTTTAAGTTTTTTTGAGTTTTTTTCAAAAAAAGTGGGAAAAATCGAAGTCGACTGCGTATATATATAGTAGAGGGAGGAAATAAATGAAAAAGAAATATGAAGTTTTACAAGAAGAAATTTCAGACTGTGGTGTATGTTCATTAGAATCCATTATTAAATACTATGGAGGATATGTATCACTTGAAAGTTTGAGAATGAATTCACTTACTACCAAAGATGGAGTAACAGCATACAATTTAATTGAATGTGCAAAACAATATGGCTTTGATTCACAAGGTATTGTTGTTGAAAATATAAACAAAGATCAACTTCCCTGTATTGCACATTTAAATCTAAAAAAATCTATGCTTCACTTTGTAGCTGTTTTTGATATTGATGAAACCTATGTTTATATCATGGATCCAGCAGTAGGTAATAAGAAAGTTAAAATAGAAGATTTTTATGAAGTGTTTACTGGTAATCTTATTCTATTACACCCCAAAGATAAAATAATAAGAGAGACAAATGATGTTAAAGTAAATAAGTTATTAGTAAAATACTTTAAGGATAATAAAAAGTATTTATTCATTATAGTTATATTAGATTTAATATTTATTTTATTATCTCTATTTAATACAACTTTTATTAGCTTTGTTGAAAAGTATTTAAATAAAAATATATTATTAATATTTTCTTTTTTAACTATTGTGATTTCATTTATTAATTACTTAATTAAAGTATTTAATGCAAAACTTAAAATGAAATTATCAAATGTAATATCTAAAGATTTCTTTGAACATATTATTAAACTGCCCTTAAATTATATACATAGAAAGGATACAGGTGAAATACTTAAAAGAATTGAGGAATTGGATTTAATTAAAGATATTTATGTTGATTCAATTATTAAAATAATAATTAATTTATTAATGTTCATATTTATGTCTATTAGTTTAATTTTTATATTCAACCAACCCAACGTTTTATTGTATTTGATTGTAATAGTTTTTCTTTTTATTTCTTTATGTTTTATATTTAATAGAAAGATTAGTACGAATGTTAATAACTCATTAAAAAATACAACTGACTTTAATGTCACGACTGTTGATATGATTACAAATATTATAAGTATTATTCATTCAAAGTCTGAAGATTATTGTGCCCGCATCTTGGATGAGAAGAGAAATAATTGTAATTTAAGTAATTATCAACTAACTCTTTATATTGAAAAAACTAATACAATTAAAAATACCTTTTTAGAGGTAACACAACTAATATTAAATTATTTTATAATTTGTGAATTTTTATCTACCCACTTAACTATTAGTGAATATGTCATGTGTAGTTTAATATTAAGTTTATTATTTGGATCAATAAAAGAATTATCTTCAGTTATTCCAGGCATGATGTTATCTAAAAAGATTGTAAAAAAAATAAACGAATTTTATTCACTTAAAGAAGAAGTTGGTGATGGAGGTGCTTTTTCAATGGGTGATATTAAAATATCAGATTTATCTTTTAGTTATAATCGATTTAATAATATCATTGAAAAATTCAATTCTAATATCAAAGTAGGAGAAAAAATAATATTAAAAGGGGAATCAGGAAAGGGTAAATCTACTCTTTGCAAAATTATAAATAAAGAATTAATTGATTATAAGGGAAGTATTTTTATTAATAATAAAGATATTAAGAAAATATCAAATAATTCTTTTAGAAGTAATGTATTTTATGTATCTCAAAATGAAGGAATATTTAAAGGAACAATTAAAGATAATATTTTACTTGGTCGACAAGTCGATGAGAAATACTTTAAAACAGTATATTCAATTTGTCATTTAGATCGAGTAGAAAAGAAATATTTTTTCGGATTAAATACTTTTATTAAAGATGGTTCATATTTATCAGGTGGAGAAAGACAACTAGTATTACTTGCTAGAAGTTTAATAACTAGACCTAAAATATTGATCTTAGATGAAGTATTATCTGAAGTAAATGAATCTTTAGAATATTCTATTATTAAAGATATATTTAAATATTTTAAGAATAATACTATTATTTATATTTCTCATAAAAATACCTGTAATAATCTTGGAAGAATAATCTATGTATAAAGAAAGGAGGAAAGAAAATGGAATTAAGTAAAGAAGAACTTAATGAAATTATAGGTGGTGCTGATTTTAACTATAAGCTTGCAACCTTGATTGGAACAGGACTTATGTTTTTAATTGGCTTAATCGATGGATACTTAAGACCACTTTCGTGCAATAGGTAATGAATAAAGAATACTTAAGTTCTATTGTAGGTGGAGCTTCATCAAATATTTCAGCATCTTTATTAAATGCTCTTGCAAGAATATTTGGAATTGTTATTGAAGCTGGTAGAGCCGTTGGAAGTGCAATGAGTTATGCCATCAATGGAAATCAATGTAAATAAAGGAGGATATACCTCCTTTATTTCAACTTATTTTAGGGAGGTGTAGGTTATGAAAAAAATATTGTTATTTATAAGTATGTTGATATGTTTTATATCAACTAATGTTTATGCTTCATCATTGAATAAAGATGAAACAGAGTATTATTTCACAAGATATTTCTCTGATAGTAAATATTCAGAAAAGTTATACTTATATAAGATGGATGGAAATGTAGTTTACTGTGTTGAACCAGGAGTAACACCCGGAACAATAGATTATAATCCAACAGCTATAGAGTATTTGAATTTACCACATAAAGTTTTAGAGAACATCACTTATTATGCTTACTTTGGATTTGATTATCCAGGTCATCAAAACATAAAATACTATGCAGCAGCCCAAGGATTGATGTGGGAAGAAATTTTAGGCTTAGTTAGTCCAACAACTATTTCAACAGAACCTTTTAATAAAGGAACTCAAATTGATATTTCAAATGAAAGAAATGAAATATTATCACTTATTAATACATATAAGACTTTTCCATCTTTTACGGGAAAAACTTTTCAATATGTAGTAGGTGAAGAGGCAACTTTAGTTGATACTAATGGAGTACTAAATAACTTTGAAGTTGATGAATTATTAAATGCAAATGGTAATACAATTACTTTTAAATTTGATAAAGCTTCTTCATGGACATTTAGATTTAAAAGAAAAAAAGTGTATGAAGATAATTATCAATTGTATCATTCGGATACTCATCAAGATATGCTAAAAGCTGGAAGTATTCCAGAAACTGCTGCTTCAAGATTTTCTATTAAATATGCATTTGCTAGTATTAATATCAAAAAGGTCGATGATGAAGGTAATCCTTTGAAAGATGTTCAATTTGATATTTATGATGAAGAAGACAATTTTATAAAATCATTTATAACAAATGAAGATGGATTAATATCAACTGGTAATATGTTTTCATATGGTAATTATTATTTTAAAGAACATGAAGCACCAGTAGGTTATCAACCTGTAACAGTTAAATATCCATTTAGTATATCTAGTGATAATCAAGGATTCACGATTACTATTGTTAATAAAAAAATTGTTAATAGTATTAAATTTATCAAATATATAAGAAATCAAAATGGTGTTAAAGAAATAGAAGTAGGAGCTAAATTTAATTTATTAGATGATGAAGGTAATATATTAAAAGAATATGTCACAAATGAAGATGGTTCTTTTAATGATTCTTTTTCATATGGTAAATATAAGTTAGTTCAAACATATGGAGAAGAAGGATATAAGTATATAGATGATTATGAATTTGAAGTAAATGATATGAAACCACTTCAAACAATTGAATTATTTGATGATGAAATAATAAAAGAAGATGAATCCATAGAAATAGATGAAGATATAATTATCGAAGATGATGAGGAAGTTTTATATTTAGAAGATGTTCCTTATACATATAAAAGTGATATGTCTATATTTGGAATTGTAAATATAATATTTGGCTTTGTATTCTATATCTTGGAGGTAAAAAATGAAGAATAAAATATTTATTATAGTGGGATCTATATTTATATTATCTGGTCTTTTAATGTTAGTATTACCTTTTACAATAGAATTAGATAATAAAGAAGAAAAGATTATTGCTTCAAGTGATGAATATATGAGATTATCTATTCCTAAGATTAAATTAGATAAAACTATATATAAAATAGATGATAAGATGAATGATGTTGATAAAGGTATTGAGCTTTTAACAACAGATACACCTGATCAAGATAATTCTAAAATAGTTTTAGCATCACATTCAGGTAATTCTAAAATATCTTATTTTAAGAAATTAAATAAGATTAAAAAGGGTAATCTAATTACTTTAAAATATGAAGGTAAAACATATACTTATAAATATGAAAAGAAATATAGCATAAAGAAAAATGGTAAGGCAAAGATTATTACTAAAAAGAATAAAAGGAGTTTAGCTCTTATAACATGTGATAAGAAAAATAAAAAGAAGCAATGGGTTTATATTGCTTATCAAATAAGTGTAGATGAGGATGCAATTTAGTTTTGATTATGATATAATTTCTTTGGTGAATAAAGTGAATAGTAAAATTAAGGTTATACTTGAAAAACTTGTTTCAAATGGATTTAAAGCATATATCGTAGGAGGATATGTTAGAGATTATCTATTAGGTATTAATTCATTTGATGTTGATATTACAACTGATGCAAAACCTAATGAAATAGTTGAAATCTTTGGATTAGGAAATAATAATAATCAATATGGAAGTATTAGATTTAAAGATTCTTTATACAACTATGACATCACGACTTTTAGACGTGAGATTAGATATGAAGATAGAAAACCAATTGAATACGAATATATAGATAGTATTGAAGAAGATGTTCTAAGAAGAGATTTCACAGTTAATTCTTTATACATGGATATCGATGGAAATATAACTGACATGTGTGATGGACAAGTTGATTTAGAAAACAAAGTCTTAAGATGTGTTGGTAACATTGAAACTAAGATGACTGAAGATCCACTTAGAATACTTAGAGCAATTAGATTTGCATCTGAATATGGATTTGAAATAGAGGAAAAATTATTAAATTTTAAAAAAAATAAAATATTATTAGATACTCTTTCTTATAATAGAATTAAAGAAGAGTTAGATATTATATTTAAAAATGATAATAAAGAAGTAGGTATTAATTTAATTAAAGAATTAAAACTTGCTGATGTATTAGAATTAAAAATACCTGATAATGTTGAAATAACTAATTCATATTTAGGCATTTGGGCTCAACTTGAGTTTGGTGAAGATTATCCATTTACTAAAAATGAATTAGATATGATAGAAGATATTAAAAAAATTGTAGGGTATGGTATAATAGATTCTATTGTGTTATATGAATATGGTTTATTTGCTTCTATGGTAGCAGGTGAGATACTTGATATACCTCAGTCATTTATATCATCAATTTATAAAGATATGCCAATTTATAATGAAAGTGATATAGATATAACTGGTGATGAAATCATGGAACATTTAGGTATTGAACCATCAAAGAAATTATCTAATATATATAAAGATTTAGAATTACATATATTAAATAGAACATTAGAAAATACTAATGAGGAATTAAAAAAATATTTAAATAATAATTGGAGGTGATTATATGAATCAAGCAGTTTATTCAACTTTAAAGCAAAAAGATTTTATAGTTAAGAATTTCTTATTTAAAGTTGCAACTGAACTAGATTTATCTACAAATGAATTAATATTATTAATTTATTTTGTTAATCAAGAAACTCCAATTTTTGATCCTGAAAAAATAGCATCTCAAACATATTTAAATGTTGATGCTGCAATTGAGGCTTATACAAGATTATTAGGAATTAATCTTATTACAATAGATAATTCAAAAGATGAAGAAGGAAAATTAATTGAAATTATTAATTTAGATAATATATTTAAATCAATTAGTACTGAAATTGTTTCAAATATAAAAGAGGAAACAACATCTGATATATATGAATTATTTGAAAGTGAATTTGGAAGAACTCTAAGTCGTATGGAATATGAAATTATTAATAATTGGTTAGATTCAGGTATAAGTACTGAACTAATTGAAGAAGCTTTAAAGGAAGCTGTTATAAGTGATATTAAAACATTTAAATATGTAAGAGCAATTCTTAATTCATGGAAAGAAAAAGGTTATAAAACTAGAAATGATGTTATAGCTAATAGAGTTAGAGAAACTAACTTTGATAAGACAAGTACAACATTATTTGACTGCGATTGGTTACACGATGATAAATGATGAAATATATGAAATATTAGATGAGTATATTCCTAATCCAAAATGTTCTTTAGATTATACTAAAGATTATGAGCTGTTAATCGCAACAGTTTTATCTGCTCAATGTACAGATGAAAGAGTAAATAAAGTAACTCCAATTCTATTTTCTAAATATGATATATTTAGTTTAGCAAAAGCAGATGTAAATGATGTATGTGATATTATTAGACCATGTGGAAACATGAATAAAAAATCTAAATATATAGTTGATATTGCTAAAGCATTAGTGAATGATTTTGATGGACATGTTCCAGATGATAGGTTGTATCTGGAGCGTTTACCAGGTGTCGGAAGAAAGACAGCTAATGTTGTTTTAGCAAATATATTTGGAATTCCAACTTTTGCAGTTGATACTCATGTTGAAAGAGTTTCAAAAAGACTAGGAATAGCAAGAAAAAATGATGATGTATTAGTTGTTGAAAAGAAATTAATGAAGAAGATTCAAAAAGATAAATGGATTAAAATGCATCATCAATTATTATTATTTGGAAGATATTTTTGTACTTCTAGAAACCCTAAATGTGAGAGTTGTAAATTAAAGAAGTATTGTAAGTATAAAAGTTAACTGATTAACCTAAAATTAATCAGTTTTTTCTTTACAAAAAAAATAAATAAGCTATAATAAAAAACTATAAAACTTTGAGGAGGAGAAGCACATGATAGAGAATTACCCAGTGTTAATAGTTAAAAAACTTGTACTTCTTCCATACCAAGAAGTTAAACTTGAATTAAACACAATTTTATCAAAAAAAATTATTACTTCTTCATTAAAAGAATATGGAGATAAATTGTTAATTGTTAGACCAACTAATCCATTAGAAGTAGCACCTTTAATAAGTGATTTACCTAAATTAGGTGTACTTGCTAAAATAAAAAATAAAGTAGAATTACCAAATGGTAATTATCGTGTCGTTTTAAATGGTCTTAATAGAGTGGAAGTAAAAGATTATTTCACATCTAAAGAAGAATTATTAGAAGCTAAAGTAAAAAGAATTTATATAGATAATAATGATAAGAATGAAGAAATGGCTTTAATTAGATCATTAAAAGGAAGTATTGCTAAATATATAGAAGAAAAACCTGGTGCATCTAATTCAATTATTCAATCAATTTCTAATCTAACAGATTTGGATATGTTAACTGATATAATCACAAATTATATGACAACATTTACTCCGGAGAAAAAGATTGAATATATGAATAACTTTGATTGCATTGATCGTGCAACTAAGTTATTAAATGATATTTCTACTGAATTAAAAATTGTTGGCCTTGAAAGTAAAATTAATCAATCAATCACGGATGATTTAGATAATCAACAAAAAGAATATATTATTAAACAAAGAATTGAAAAACTTACTGAAGAGTTAGGATATTCAGCTGATAAAACATCTGAAATATCTTTCTTTGATAAAAAAATTGATGAACTTAATGTAAGTGATAAGACAAGAAATAAATTAAAAAATGAATTAAAAAAATATAATTTCACATCAGAATCAAGTCCTGATTCTAGTGTTATTAGAAATTATCTTGATACTGTTTTATCTTTACCATGGAATACATATTCTAATGAAGAAACAGATGTTAAAAAGATTAAAAAGAATTTGGATAAATCTCACTTTGGTTTAGATGAAGCAAAGAATAGAATATTAGAATATATAGCTATTAAGAAAAATAGCAACAATATAAATGCTCCAATTATATGTTTAATTGGTCCTCCAGGAACTGGTAAGACAACTTTAGGTATGTCTATAAGTGAAGCATTAAATCGTGAGTTCTATAAAATATCAGTTGGTGGATTAAATGATTCATCTGAATTAACTGGACATAGAAGAACATATCTTGGTGCATCTCCTGGCAGAATAATTCAAGGATTAAAAAAATGTGGAACTAAGAATCCAGTTATATTAATAGATGAGGTAGATAAAATAATAAGTGATTATCATGGAGATCCAAATGCGGTTTTACTAGATATCTTAGATCCAGCTCAAAATAATCAGTTTATTGATAATTATATTGAAGAACCATTTGATTTATCTAATGTATTGTTTATATTAACTGCCAATGATATAAAAAATATTTCGAGTGTATTAAGAGATAGATTAGAGATTATTGAAATATCTTCTTATACTGAATTTGAAAAGATAGATATAGCTAAGAAATATATTTTACCTAAAATATTTGAAGAATATAATTTTAATAAAGTAAAAATATCTGATAGTGTAATATTAAATATAGTTAATGATTATACTAAAGAAGCAGGTGTGCGTGAATTATCAAGAATATTAAATAAAATAATTAGAAATTTAATAGTTAATGATAGCCAAATAAAAACTTTAGAATATGCTGATGTTATTAAAATACTAGGACCTAAAAAATATGAAAACACATCAACTGTTAAAACATATGCAGGATCTGCAAATGCTTTAGGTGTTACTCCATATGGAGGTGCAATCATCAATTTTGAATCTGTTTTAAGCGATGGTGAAGGGAATGCATTTATTACAGGTAATATTCAAGATGGATTAAAAGAAAGTTTAACTATTGCATATAAACATGTATTATCAAATTCAAGTGAATATGGAATTAATAAAAGTTCAATTAATAAAAAGAATATTCATGTAAATGCACTTAACTATGCGTTTAAGAAAGATGGTTCATCTGGAGGACTAGCATTAATTGCATCAATTGTAAGTTTATTACTTGATGAAAAAATAGATCCATCAATTTGTTTTACTGGTGAGATTACATTACATGGTGATGTATGTAAAGTAGGTGGAATAAAAGAAAAAGTTATAGCTGCTTACAATGCCGGATTAAAGACAATTTATATGCCTATAGATAATCAAAGTGATTTAGAGACAATACCTGAAAATATTAAAAATGAATTAACAATTAAATGTATTGATAACTTTAAATCAGTATATGATGATTTATTTAAAAAGAAGAAAAAAGGAATAGCAAAGTCAACTAATTAAGTTGGCTTTTTTATTGTATTAATTTTATAAATAAATTATAATAATTATATAGAATAGAGGTGGTATATATGAGAGAGAAAAATGGTTTTATAGCAACTAGTATTTTATATTCTTTCTTTTTAGTATTTATCACTTTATTTGTAACTTTAATCGCTAATTATATGCACAATCAAATATTAGTTAAGACTATGAATGATGAAGTAAAAAAAGATTTATCAGATGTAGATAGTAAAAATCTTTATAATATGAGATTAGGTGAATATGTTAGATTTGTAAAAAGTAATAGTTTAGAAGATGAAAATGCATGGGTATTAGATTTATTTGATGATGGAATGAGTTGGGTACTTGTTGATTCTAAGGATGTAGGAAATAATAAAACACTTACTTTATTAAGCGATGTTTATTCTAAAACAGTTACAACTAAAATAGGTAATGAGACAACTCCAAAAGCTCACTATATAACAGTTGATTTATTTAATAAATTAAATGAAATGAAAATAACTGTAGGAGAAGCAGAAAAGAATCCATTTAATCTTGCATTTATGAATGATGGAGATGAAGAATTTTCACTTGCTACAACTGAATTAATTAATAAAGTTAGTAGAAGCAATACTTTAAGTGATTTAAGTAAAAATAAAATATTTAATGTTACTTCTCCATATGTAATATATGAACATGGTGAAAGTGAAAATAAGTATTATAACTATGAATTAAAAGGATTTGCATCTGATACAAATTTAGATGTTAAGGCTTTATGTGGTTTAAAAAATGATGAATATGATTACAATGATGATAATACATTAGGTTATAGACATATTGTTGATGATACAATTAATAATATTAAATATATAGATTATTGTACAACAACTACTGAAATAACTAATACATCATCAAATGAATATAATTTAAGATTAGTCATGACTATAGAGGTTGCTAAAGATAACAACTATATCATGGGTGGACATGGAAGTAGTATTGATCCATATCTATTGACAAGTGGGGTGAAATAGATATGAGAAAAACTAATGGATATGTTTATATGGAAACAATTATAGTTGTATCTATTTTATCAATTACTCTTTTAGTACTATTT
>Ga0247610_10001896_pt1 | contig 25092 bp, 19 predicted proteins | sample 174DNAGHGhighgp2_FD_193483 | JGI IMG/M metagenome (GOLD analysis project Ga0247610, IMG submission 193483) | Sheep rumen microbial communities from Palmerston North, Manawatu-Wanganui, New Zealand - 1742 DNA GHGhigh gp2 | ecosystem: Host-associated > Mammals > Digestive system > Stomach > Rumen...
GGTGAGATACAGGTTGCGCTCCAGGTTCGACGAGTCGATGACGTTGATGACCACATCAGGCATTTTCTCGGTCAGATGCTCGCGTACATACAGTTCCTCGGGCGAGTAGCACGACAGCGAATACGTGCCAGGCAGGTCGGTGAGGTTAAACTCGTAACCGAACATCGATGCATGCGCTTCGGTAGCATCTACGGTCACACCGCTGTAGTTTCCCACATGTCCGTGGGCGCCCGATGCATAGTTGAACAGGGATGTCTTACCGCAGTTAGGATTACCCACCAGCGCTACGTTGATGGTACGGCGCTCTTTCATGGCCTCGTGGTGGATATAATCGTCCTCGTGTCGATGACTATCGGTAGCCAGATTAAAGGATGTGGCCTCGAACGGTGTATCGGTTGATACCACCTCGATATTGTCAGCCTCCTGATGGCGCAGACTCACTTCGTAGCCCATCAGTTTGTATTTTACGGGGTCCTGTAGCGGTGCGTTAAGCAATACCTCAACCTCCTGGCCACGAATAAAGCCCATTTCGATGATGCGTTTACGGAATCCGCCGTGTCCCAGCACCTTTACAATAATACCTTTATCACCTGTTTTCAGTTCCGAAAGTTTCATACCTTATTTATTTTGAGTGCAAAGATACGAAAAAAAACTTGCAACTCGGTTGCATCGAGTCGCAAGTTTTATAAAATACCTAAAAATGATGATAGGTTATTCAGTCTCAAAGTATTTCTCGAGTTCGGCACGTGCACTTCCATCGGCATTCGAGAGATCGCTAACGATGTGTCCCTTCTCCAGCAGCGCGATGCGTGTAGAGATGTCGATGGTGTGTGCGAGGTTATGACTCGAAACCAGAATCGTGGCGCCAGTACGCTGGTTGTACTCGGTGAGCACATGTTTCAGCGTGTTCTGGCTCGAAGGGTCAAGGAAATTGAATGGCTCGTCGAGAATCACCAGCTTGGGGTTGTTAAACAGGGCAGAGATGATGCCTACCTTCTGCTTATTACCAGCCGAGAGGTTACGAATCAGTTTCTTCTGTCCGAAAATCTCGCCGCCAGCCAGCTTCTCAAAGTCCTTCAGTCGTTCGTCAACCTCTTCCTGCGTCTTATCAGTAATCTTACCGATAAATGCGAAGTACTCCTCGGGTGTGAGGAAATCAATCAGGAATCCCTCGTCGATATACGAGCCTGTAGCGGCCTTCCAATCCTCGCTCTGGGCGGGGTTGATGCCGTCGAGTGCCACTTCACCCTCATCGGGTTTCAGCAGGTCGAGCAGCATGCGGAAGAGCGTGGTCTTACCTGCTCCGTTATTACCTACGAGGCCGAGAATGTCGCCATCGTTGATTTTGAAATCTTCAATGTCGCAGGCAACTGTGTTGCCGAACGCCTTCTTCAAATTGCTTATGGTTATCATAACTCTTAACTTTTAATTCTTAACTCTTAATTCTTAACTCTTAACTACACGATTCCTTTGCCGTGGCAGTTCTTGAACTTCTTGCCAGAGCCACAGGGACATGGATCATTGCGTCCGGGCAACTTATCCTTGACGATGGGCGCTTTGGGCTGCTGGGCACGTGTGTCCTGCTGTGCAGCGGCCTGCTGGTTGCGGTCAACCAACTGCTCAACTTCCTGCTTGGTCTCTACGTACTGCTGGCGCTGGGCGGGCTGCTCAGGAGCTGCCTCCTGTACCTGCTGCTGCATCTCGGGGATACCGCTGCGTGTAAGGATCGAGCAGATACGGTTGTACATATCGTTAATCATCTCGTCCCAAACCTTGGCACTCTCAAGCTTGAAGATCAGCAGTGGATCCTTCTGCTCGTAGCTGGCATTCTGTACAGAGTGCTTCAGCTCATCCAACTGGCGCAGGTTCTCCTTCCAGCTATCGTCGATGATATGCAGCAGGATGCTCTTCTCAAACTCCTTCACAATGCTCTTGCAGTCGCTCTCGTAAGCCTCCTTCAGGTTGCAAGGGATGTTGTACATCTTACGACCGTCGGTGATGGGCACCATGATACGCTCGTAGATCTGTCCCTGAGCCTCGTACACCTGCTTGATGATAGGCTGGGCAACAGTCTGGATACGCTCTGTTTTGCGGTTGAAGTTACCGATGGCAGCCTGGAAGGCATTCTCGTAAAGAATCTCGCGAGGCTGGTTCATATATTCTTCGCTGCTGAAGGGCACCTCCATTGAGAGGATGTGCAGGAATTCCTCCTTACAGCTCTGGTAGTCGGTAGAGTTCTCGATGATGTTGACCACACGGTCCCAGATGATGTTGGCGATATCCATACCGATACGCTCACCCATCAGGGCGTGGCGACGTTTCTCGTAGATTACGGTACGCTGCTTGTTCATCACATCATCGTACTCGATCAAGCGCTTACGTATACCGAAGTTATTCTCCTCAACCTTCTTCTGTGCGCGCTCGATACTCTTAGAAATCATTGGGCTCTCGATCATCTCGCCATCCTTGAATCCCAGACGGTCCATTACCGAAGCGATACGCTCAGAAGCGAACAGACGCATCAGCTTATCCTCGAGTGATACATAGAATACTGATGAACCTGGGTCACCCTGACGTCCGGCACGACCACGCAGCTGGCGGTCTACACGTCGGCTCTCGTGACGCTCTGTACCGATGATGGCCAGACCACCTGCGGCCTTAACCTCGGGCGACAGCTTGATATCGGTACCACGACCTGCCATGTTGGTGGCGATGGTTACGGCACCCTTACCGTTGGTGCTCTGTCCGGCCAGTGCTACGATGTCGGCCTCCTTCTGGTGCAGCTTAGCATTCAGCACCTGGTGGGGGATACCCTCGCGCTTACCGGTCTCAGGATTAACATACATATCAAGCATACGGCTCAGCAACTCTGATATCTCTACCGATGTGGTACCAATCAGTGTTGGACGGCCCTGATTTCTCATCTTTACAACCTCCTCGATAACAGCCTTGTACTTCTCGCGAGCGGTCTTGTAAACACGGTCGTCCTGGTCGTTACGGATCACTGGACGGTTGGTTGGAATCTCAACCACATCCAGCTTGTAGATATCCCAGAACTCACCAGCCTCTGTTGATGCTGTACCGGTCATACCCGACAGTTTGTGATACATACGGAAGTAGTTCTGCAGGGTAATGGTAGCGAATGTCTGTGTGGCAGCCTCAACCTTTACGTGCTCCTTGGCCTCAACAGCCTGGTGCAGACCGTCGCTCCAGCGGCGACCCTCCATAATACGTCCAGTCTGCTCGTCAACGATCTTAACCTCGCCGTCGATAACAACATACTCATCATCCTTGTTGAACATACAGTAAGCTTTAAGCAGCTGCTGCAGTGTGTGCACACGCTCGCTCTGTACGGCGTAGTGGCTCATCAGCTCGTCTTTCTTGTCCAGACGCTCCTGATCGGTCAAACCTTCCTGAGCCTCCAGTGCAGAGAGCTCGGTTGTGATATCGGGCAAAACAAACAGTTCGTTATCGTTCACCTGCTTAGCCAGCCAGGCAGTACCCTTATCGGTCAGGTCGCAGCTATTCATCTTCTCATCTACCACGAAGTACAGAGGCTCCACACACTCAGGCATGCGGCGGTTATTGTTCTCCATGTAGATATTCTCGGTATTCTGCATACCGGCCTTGATACCTTCCTCTGAGAGGAACTTGATCAATGGCTTGTTCTTAGGCATGGCCTTGTGCGAACGGTACAGCGACAGGAATCCTGCATCCAGCTTCTCCTGACCTTCTTTCTTGTTGCCTGCCTCCATCAGCTTGTTACCTTCGCTAATCAGTGTCTTGGCATCAGCCAGATACTGAGTTGCTAATTGGCGCTGAACACCTACCAGCTTCTCAACCAAAGGCTGATACTCCTCAAACATCTGGTCATCGCCCTTGGGGATAGGACCTGATATAATAAGAGGTGTACGGGCATCGTCGATCAATACCGAGTCGACCTCGTCGACGATGGCATAGTTATGTGCGCGCTGCACCAGGTCGGCTGGAGATATTGCCATGTTGTCACGCAGATAGTCGAAACCGAACTCATTGTTAGTACCGAATGTGATATCTGCCTGATATGCCTTGCGGCGAGCCTCTGAGTTGGGCTGATGCTTATCGATACAATCCACGCTCAAGCCATGGAACATATAGAGAGGACCCATCCACTCAGAGTCACGCTTGGCCAGATAGTCGTTCACTGTTACTACGTGAACACCATTACCGGTCAGTGCGTTCAGGAATACTGGCAGGGTAGCCACAAGCGTCTTACCTTCACCAGTTGCCATCTCGGCAATCTTACCCTGATGCAGAACAACACCACCAAACAGCTGTACGTCGTAGTGTACCATTTCCCACTTGAGGTCGTTGCCTCCTGCAGTCCAGTGATTATGATAGATGGCTTTATCACCATCGATGGTGATGAAGTCCTTCTTTGGGTCGCCGGCCAATTCACGGTCGAAGTCAGTAGCTGTAACTACGGTCTCCTCGTTTTCAGCAAAACGGCGTGCTGTTTCCTTTACAATGGCAAAAACCTCTGGCATTACCTCGTCGAGTGCCTTCTCGTAGATATCCAATACTTCCTTCTCGATCTTGTCGATCTGAGCGAAGATATCGGCACGCTCGTCGATAGGTGTATTCTCGATAGTTGCCTTTAACTCTTCGATACGGGCTTTCTGCTCTTTTGCTGAGTCCTGTACCTGCTTCTGCAATGTCTTTGTGCGATTACGCAAAGCATCGTTGTCCAGCTTCTGTACCTCGGGGTAAACAGCCTTTACCTGCTCTACTAGTGGCTGGATAAGTTTCATGTCGCGGCTGGATTTGTCACCGAACAGCGACTTTAAAAATTTGTTGAAATTCATATCTAATTTTACTTTTTTACTTATTGTTTATGTATGACTGATTCTAAAACGGCGGCAAAATTACAAAAAATATTTGTAACAACCAAGCCTTTTATTAAAAAAGAGGTGTAGCCATACATGCATTAGGCGCACGAATACGGATTGCCTTCGAAATTGTGGGGGCAATACGCTCGATGCTAACAGGTGTCTTTACCCTTTCGGCTGGGATATTTGCACCATAAAATATGATTGGGAAATATGCAAGTTGCTGTTTTATCTGTATCTGCTCGTGTGTGTCGTCGTTCTGCATCTGCCAACCAGGTGCCAACTCAACTACTAAATCGCCTATATGCGACTCATATAGATGGGTTTGTACGCGTTTTACGCCTGTCATCTGCAGCAAGAACTCCTTTGCTTTCAGAGTGGCGTCGGATAGAGTGATGCGTTTCTGTTCCAACAGCTGATGATTCAGGTACAGCTGATTGTGATAAGTACCCTCTACATACTTGCCTTGCCCCCAGAGCGCGCCCAAGTACATGTTCAGCAGGTTGGCCGTGCGGTTAATATAGTATACCCCTGTGGGTACGTGATATTTCGCGTACTCATCGATATTCTCTTCGCTGTAGCCAGTCGAGGTTAGCACAAACAGCGCATGCTCTTTGCCTATCAGACTTTCAATCTCAGCAACTAGCTTTTGTAGAGCAGATTTGTAATTTTCTTTCTCGTACTGTAAGAATAGCAAATCAGGAATCGAGTCTTTCCCAAGTCTTTCTTCAACTACTAGTTGCAATGCCTTGACGGTTAAGCTGATAGCATCCCAGTTGTTACGTTTGTCATCGTTCCAAATTATGCGGTCGACATTATGACAAGAAAGCAATGCGGCTGTTTCTTTTTTTGTGGCTACGGCACATACTTTTCCTGCACCTTTAGTACCAATCTTCAGTTCGTCGGCTAATGTTGATACTGCGATTTCGTTGGGGGTGGCTGTTACGGTCTGTAACGAGTGTCTGTCAAGCCATTTGTCGGCAGTAATGGTGTGATAAAATGGCGATGTGCCTGTCACTACTGACGAAATGGCAGACGAAAGGTCAATCTGGCTGTACGGGTAATAACCTTGTTCACATACGCAACCATCATCGAACAGGGCGGGGTAGTCATTCCTTAGCTGGTCGATAGTGATATTCACTACCAACCTGGGCCCTGATCCATTTTCTGTCTGTGCCTGCGAGCTGAGTGCCAGCATCGCCAGCAGGGTTACGTATAGATATCTATTCTTCATTTCTTTAGTCTACTCAGCAAACATAATGCCACAATCCATATTCCCTCGGCGTAGCTCTGGAATATGCCGCCAATTGCAAATAGTATCAACATAGAAAATTGCACCTTGCGCCATAATCCACGTTTACCTTTAATAATGGCAGGAATGAACAGTAATGGCAGTGGGTTAAACAGCAACAGGTTCAGGTTGAGTGATGTAGTAGGGTGCTGCGAGAATATCATAACCGTTAGCACTATACCTGCAAGTCCCTGAACTGTCATCAATAGCACATCATACCATTTCGCAATCTTCTTTCGTTTCCATTCATACAGAGCTATTGCCAGCGATATCACAAGCAGTATCAGTGCCAACTCTGTAGGAGTAAGTATAAAGTCGGGTTCTATCTGCTGTACACCAGGCATTACCAGCATGCGCTGTTCCTTTACCAGCGGACGGTATTCACCATCTTTATATATCTGTGCATGTGCAAAATCCTGCATCAGGTTCATTGGCAAGAACTCCTGTTCGCTACGATTTGTCTTCATATCAGCCTTCAGGCCAAGCAGCATATCGTTACCGCATTTCGACCATAGGTGATTTCGGTTGCATTCGCGCACCATATCGCGGAACGATGGCTCGTAATCCTCGCGTTCGTTGTATATCACCTGTCCGTTGATACTATTCTCAACTACGTCGCGTGGTTTTGTCGAGCAGTTGTTGTAGAAGAAGTTGTAGCGATACACACGATTCTCTGGTTCCAGGTTCTCGGCGAGTAGTTTCTTTAGCTTTCGCTTCTCATCGTTTGTCAGGTTCAGTACCTGCTCGGTTATGCTGCTTCCCCATTGCTGGTAATATGGCCAGAATCTGTCAAATGGGTAGGCTGCCAACTCGTAGTCGGTCAGTCCGAAAACGAACCTCAGCGCAAAGTATGGTTTGCTGAAGCTAAACATGCCCCAATTGAATACCATGTCTGTATCGCCCTCATGCCATCTCAGTGCAGCATGACCATACAAACTGTATATCTCCTCATGTGGCGAACAAGTCAATAAACTCACCTCGACCGAGTCCATCGGATCGAAATTTGGTCCGATGTGCTCAAATGCGACAATTTGGGGTTTTGCATCAGATTGCGCAAAAAATGGCGTTATGTGGCTGACACTCAGCACGATAGCTATGGTCAGTAACCTCTTAATATTCATTTCTAAATGTTTCACGATGCAAAAATAACTTATATTTTCGAAGAAAAAGCCATTACTTCGGTTTTTTTTTGATAATTTTGCACGCTGAAATGTTTTTCAATAGAATTAAATTACAAAATATGAATAAGATTCTCGCCAGTTTCGTCATGGCAACCCTGACGACATCGGCTTTTGCGCAAAGCAACACTAACTCTCCCTACAGCCAGTTTGGCTTAGGCGACCTTACCGACCAGAGTGTAAGTTTTAATAAAGGTATGAATGGCGTAGGCCTTGCTATGCGCCGCGGTAATGAAGTCAACCCAATGAACCCTGCCTCATACTCTGCAATCGATTCGCTTACAATGCTGTTCGATGCAGGTCTGTCAGGTCAGATAACCAACTACAACGAGAATGGCACTAAGCTTAATGGCAAGAGTGGTGGCTTCGATTATGTAGTGGGTTTGTTCCGTGCATTCAAGAATGTAGGCGTTTCATTTGGTGTTCTACCTTATTCTAATATAGGATATAAGTATTATAGTACAGAGACGCTAAACGATGTTCAGACTACCGTTTCTACTACCAACGAAGGCAATGGCGGACTTCATCAGTTGTTTATCGGAACAGGTATACGTCCCATCAAACCATTGTCAATAGGTGTAAACCTTTCGTATTTGTGGGGTGAATATAATCGTAGCGTGGCATCTAGTAGTTCTTCGTCTATTAACGCGCTTACCAAGCAGCATTCTGCCGATATTAGCAGTTATAAGCTTGATTTTGGTGCTCAGCTTGAGTTGCCTGTAAGTAAGAACGATAATTTTACTCTTGCAGCTACTTGGACACCTGGCCATTCGCTGAAGGCAGATCCAGAAATGATTATCACTAACACGAATTCAAGCATTAGTAAAGCTGATGCTGACACATTTAAGATCGCCAATGGTCTGAGTATTCCTACAGCATTCGGATTCGGTCTTGCATATAATCATGCTCAAAACCTCCGTGTGGGTGCTGATTTGCAGATTCAGAAGTGGGGTAGTATTGACTATCCTGAATACACCAATGGTACTTATGCACTCAAGTCTGGATTGCTAAAGGATAGCTATCGCTTTAACCTTGGTGCAGAGTGGACTCCACGTCCTCTTGGTCGTAAGTTCCTTCAGCGCGTTCGTTATCGTGCCGGTGTTGGTATGGCTACACCTTATTATTATATTAATGGTAAAGAAGGTCCAAAGGAGTTATCGGCCAGCCTCGGATTTGGTATTCCCATCATGAATGGATATAATGCTCGTTCTATACTTAGCATTAGTGGTCAGTTTGTACATCGTTCGGCTGATAATATGATTAAGGAGAACATGTTCCGCCTTAACATTGGATTTACTTTCAACGAGAGATGGTTCGCAAAGTGGAAGGTAGAGTAATCGCCATTGCCACAGTAGTGGCAATGATACTTGGCTCTTGTACTGAGGTGCAAGAGCATATTGCGCCTGCCATTCACGATCGCGATTCGGTCTCGGTGATGACATCATATGGTGTTAACACGCTCATTAGTGATAGCGGAGTTATCAAGTATAAGATTGTTACCGAGCGATGGGATGTTAACGTGGTTAAGAATCCGTCATGCTGGACATTCGAGAAGGGAGTCTTCTTCGAACAGTTCGATGAAAAGTTCCATGTAGAGGCATATATTCAGGCAGATACTGCTTGGTATTTCGACCAGAAGAAACTATGGCATCTGCGTGGTCGTGTGCGTATCCGCAACATCAACGGACTGGTATACGAGAGCGAAGAGTTGTTCTGGGATGGTATAAAGCACGAACTTTATTCTAATGTATTCTCTAAGGTTACAACACCTGAGCGCTGTATGGAAGGATCTTATTTCCTTTCAGACGAACGTATGACTCACTATATCGTAAGCAACTCTAAGGGTTCGTTTACTCGCGAGGATATGACTGGCGAGAAGTCTGATGAAGCTCAGGATAAGCCTGGCGAAAAGAAGGATACAGTGCAGACTCCACCACAGCCACAGCGCCAGCAATTACAGAAGCACAGGAGGACCGGACAATGACTGAACTGATTATCTGGCTACTCGTATCGATGCTGTTCTCCGCCTTTTTCTCTGGTATGGAGATAGCTTTTGTGTCATCAAACCGACTGAGGGCCGAGATGGACCGCGAGAAGAATCGTTTCTCGCAGCGTATCATCAAGATATTCTATCAGCATCCCAACAACTTTGTTTCAACTATGTTGGTGGGGAATAATATCTCGCTTGTAATCTACGGTATCCTTTTTGCAAAACTCTTTGACGATACGTTGTTTGCGTCTTTTAGCGATGGCGTTAGAGTGACGTGCGACACTCTGTTGTCTACGCTTGTAGTTCTGTTTACGGGCGAATTCTTGCCAAAGTCGATATTCAAGAATAATCCAAATACGTTGCTCGTAGTATTTGCAGTTCCTGCGTGGATATGCTACGTTGTACTTTATCCTATTTCACGATTTGCTACGTTGCTGTCAAAAGGACTGCTCCGACTGTTGGGTGTCAGGATGAAGAAGGGTGGTGAGGAGAAGGAGTTTACCAAGGTTGACCTTGACTATCTGGTGCAGACAAGTATCGACAGCGCCGATAATGAAGACGACATCGAGGATGAGGTAAAGATATTCCAGAATGCACTTGACTTCTCTGAGACAAAAATACGCGACTGTATGGTGCCTCGTACCGAGATTGATGCGGTAGAAGACACCTCAACCATTGAGCAACTTATGCAGGTGTTTATAGAGAGTGGACATAGTAAGATTGTGGTTTATCACGAAGACGTCGATCATATCATCGGATACATCCATTCGTCTGATATGTTCCGTCTGGATAAGAGTGCCTCGCAGACCGCAATTATTGATACTAAACTAATCCGTGAGATTACGTTTGTGCCCGAGACTATGCTGGCTTCTAAACTTATGGCCCAGCTCATGCAGCAGAAACGCTCTTTGGCTGTCGTTGTCGATGAGTTCGGAGGTACCAGCGGACTGGTGTCGCTCGAGGATATTATGGAGGAGATTACCGGTGAGATTGAGGATGAACACGACAATACTAACCATGTGGCAAAACAACTGTCTGATCATGAGTATATCTTGTCGGCCCGACTAGAGATTGCTAAGATCAACGAGATGTTCGACCTCGACTTGCCCGAGAGTGATGAATATATGACATTGGGCGGTCTGATTCTGCACGAATATCAGTCGTTCCCCAAACTTAACGAGGTGGTAAAAATTGACCATTACGAGTTTAAAATCGTCAAGAATACGGCAACGAAAATAGAGTTGGTGCGCTTAAACATCACTGATTAGCCAAATTTCTACGAAAAAATTTCGTTGTTTCAAACAAATTTATTAATTTTGCACGCGTTTTATGAATAATAATTAAAAATTTAAATATTTATGGCAGCATTAGGAAAAATCCGTAAAAGAGGCGTAGCCCTCGTTTGCATTATTGGCTTAGGCCTTTTCGCCTTCATTGCTGAAGAAGCTTTCCGTTCTTGCGAAGCAACCAAGAACCAGCAGCGTCAGCAGATTGGCGAAGTGTTAGGAAACAAAATCAACGTACAGGAGTTTCAGGCTCTTGTTGATGAGTATCAGGATGTTCTGAAGATTACTCAGGGTCGTGAAAACTTCTCTGAGGAGGAGCTCAATCAGATCAAGGATCAGGTTTGGAGTCAGTACATCAATGAGCAGATTATCAGCAGCGAGTGCGAGAAGCTCGGCCTCACCGTTACCGACGAGGAGCTTCAGAACATCATGAAGGAGGGTACCAACCCAATGTTGATGCAGTCTCCATTCGTTAACCAGCAGACTGGTCGTTTCGACGTTACCATGCTTACCAAGTTCTTGGACGATTACAAGAAGGCTGGTCAGAACCCTCAGCTCGCAGAGCAGTACCAGACCATCTACAAGTATTGGCAGTTCATCGAGAAGAACCTCCGCACTCAGACTCTCGCTCAGAAGTATCAGGCTCTGCTCAGCAACTGTCTGATCTCTAACCCAATCTCAGCCAAGATGGCTTTCGAGGGTCAGAACACCGAGAGCGACATCCTGCTGGCTTCGATCGCTTACTCTTCAATCAACGACAACGATGTTAAGGTTGATGATAAGGATATTAAGGCTAAGTACGATGAGCACAAGGAGATGTTCAAGCAGGACGTTGAGAGCCGCGACATCAAGTATGTTGACTTCCAGGTTGTAGCTTCTGCAGCCGACCGCAAGGCTCTGATGGCTACTATGAACGACGCAGCTCAGAAGCTGCAGAGTGGTGCTAATGCCGCTGAGGTTGTTCGCAAGGCTCAGTCACAGTTTGCTTACACAGGTTTCGCTGCTACCAAGCGCGCTTATCCTTCAGATATCGCAGCTAAGCTCGATTCTATGGCTGTAGGTCAGACCTCTGCTGTATTCGAGACAGCTTTCGACAATACTCTTAATGTAGTTAAGCTCATCGCTAAGTCACAGCAGCCTGACTCTATTGAGTATCGTCAGATTCAGGTAGCAGGTGCTACACCTGAGGCAGCTAAGAAGACAGCTGACAGCATCTACACCGCTCTTAAGGCTGGTGCCGACTTCGAGCAGCTTGCTCAGAAGTATGGTCAGACTGGTGCAAAGCAGTGGCTCACATCTGCTATGTACGAGAGCAGCAACACTATCGACGAGGAGTCAAAGAACTACCTCAACTCTATCAACAGCCTGGCTGTAAACGATGTTAAGAACCTCGAGTTTGCTCAGGGCAACATCATCCTGCAGGTTACTGCTCGCAAGGCTATGGTTGACAAGTACGAGGCAGCTGTAGTTAAGCACACTATCGATTTCTCTAAGACTACATACTCTGAGGCTTACAACAAGTTCAGCCAGTTTGTTAGCGAGAACAAGACTATCGAGGATATGGAGAAGAACGCTCCTAAGTTCGGTTTCAAGGTTACTCCACGTCAGGACCTCTACAACTACGAGCACAACGTAGCAGGTCTGCGTGACACACGCGAGGCTATGAAGTGGATCTTCGATGCTAAGGCTGGTGAGGTTAGTCCTCTGTACGAGTGCGGTAACAACGACGACCACCTGCTGGTTGTAGCACTTACTAAGGTTAATCCTGTAGGCTATCGCGATATGAACAGCGTCAAGGAGATGCTGAAGTCAGAGGTACTGCGCGACAAGAAGTTCGAGCAGATCAAGGCTAAGCTTGCTGGTGTTAAGGACATCGCCGGTGCTCAGGCTAAGGGTGCTAAGATCGATTCTGTAAATCAGATCACCTTTACTGCTCCTGTATTCGTTCAGGCAACTGGTGCTTCTGAGCCCGCTCTTGCAGGTGCTGTAGCAGCTGTTAAGGCTGGTGAGTTCAGCAAGGCTGTTGTTAAGGGTAACGGTGGTGCTTACCTGTTCAAGGTGCTGAAGAAGAGCAACCGCGAGGGTGCTAAGTTTGATGCAGCTCAGACCGAGCGTCAGCTTCAGATGCAGGCCACTCAGGCAGCTCGCATGTTCATGCAGGAACTCTATCAGAAGGCTGGTGTAGTCGACAACCGCTACCTGTTCTTCTAAGATAGTTCAATCAATAAATAATAAAGGTGCTTTTCTTTTCGAAAGGCACCTTTACTTTTTTTTATTAGATAATCGATTTAATAATCCTTGTCTGTAAATACCACATCCAGCAGTATCTTGTTTGGATCCTTTTCTGAGCGGTAGGTGTATGCAAAGCGATATTTTGCGTCTTTATACGTCTTTACTACTGTTGCATTTTTCAGACTCTTCTTCAGGGTGTTTATTGCATCTATTTCGTTCAGCAGTTGCTCTTCGTCGGCGGCGCCAGTCAGTCTATAATAATAATGTATAGTGTGAGTTGCTCGCTCAAAGGTTAGCGAATCGATGATAGTGTTGCTGTCGATGACTGCTGGACACTGTTTGCGTGTGTAGTCTTTAGCATCGCGCTCACATTTGTCCTCGAGCGACTCCTGACATGCTGTAAAAAACATGGCGATTACGGCCAATAACCAATACTTTTTCATAATGAATCCTATTTTTTGGCTGCAAAGATACAAAAAAAAGCAAAATTATGCGTAATTAGCGACTTTTTTTGTACTTTTGCACTCTAAAGCGTAGATATATCAATGAATCATATAAGAAATTTTTGCATTATTGCCCATATTGATCACGGCAAGTCTACTCTGGCAGACCGTCTGTTGGAGTTTACTAAGACTATACAGGTGACCGAAGGACAGATGCTCGATGATATGGACCTGGAGCGTGAACGTGGTATCACCATCAAGAGTCACGCCATCCAGATGGAGTATACTTATCAAGGCGAGAAGTATATTCTGAACCTGATCGACACTCCGGGACACGTTGACTTCTCTTACGAGGTTAGCCGTTCGATTGCTGCCTGCGAGGGCGCACTGCTGGTGGTTGATGCCACACAGGGTGTCCAGGCTCAGACTATTTCTAATCTCTATATGGCCATCGACCATAATCTGGAGATTATCCCAGTGATTAACAAGATTGACATGCCCAGCGCGATGCCAGATGAGGTTGAGGACGAAATCATCGACCTTATCGGATGCGACCGCTCCGACATTATCCGTGCATCGGGTAAGACGGGCGAGGGCGTTGAGGAGATACTTAATGCTGTAGTCGAGAAGATTCCACACCCCGTGGGCGATGAGAAAGCTCCGCTACAGGCGCTGATTTTCGACTCTGTTTTCAACTCGTTTCGTGGTATCATTGCATATTTTAAGATTGTGAACGGCAGCATCAAGTCGGGCGACCACGTTAAGTTCTTCAATACCGGCATGGAGTATGATGCCGACGAGATTGGAGTACTGAAGATGGATATGATACCCCGCAAGGAACTTAAGACGGGCGACGTAGGATATATCATCAGCGGTATCAAGAACTCTAAGGAGGTAAAGGTGGGTGATACCATCACTCACGTGGCTACTCCTTGCGACAAGGCCATCGAGGGCTTCCAGGAGGTTAAACCTATGGTGTTTGCCGGAGTTTATCCGATTGATCCTGCCGACTACGAGAACCTGCGCGCATCGCTCGAAAAGCTGCAGCTTAACGATGCTTCGCTCACGTTTATGCCCGAGAGCTCTGTTGCTCTGGGATTCGGATTCCGTTGCGGATTCCTTGGTCTGTTGCACATGGAGATAATCCAGGAGCGACTTGACCGCGAGTTTGATATGGACGTTATCACCACCGTGCCCAACGTTAGCTATATGTGCTACACCAAGCAGGGTGAGGTTAAGGAGGTGCACAATCCTTCGGGACTGCCCGACCAGACTATGATTGATCATATCGAAGAGCCATATATCCGTGCTTCGATCATCACAGCAGCCGACTTTATCGGTCCGATAATGACGCTGTGTCTTGACAAGCGTGGCGAGCTGCTCGACCAGCAGTACGTAAGCGGCAACCGCATAGAGTTGCACTTTATGCTGCCACTCGGCGAGATTGTGATCGACTTCTACGACAAGCTCAAGTCGGTATCCAAGGGATATGCTTCGTTCGACTATCATATCGACGGTTTCCGTCCGTCGAAGTTGGCCAAACTTGATATCCTGTTGAACGGAGAGCCTGTCGACGCTCTAAGCACACTTACACACCAGGACAATGCCGTTACATTCGGTCGCCGTATGTGTGAGAAGCTTAAGGAACTCATTCCGCGTCAGCAGTTCGATATTGCTATCCAGGCAGCCATCGGTGCAAAGATTATCGCCCGCGAGACTGTTAAGCAGGTGCGTAAGGATGTTACCGCCAAGTGTTATGGTGGCGACGTAAGCCGTAAGCGCAAGCTGTTGGAGAAGCAGAAGAGAGGTAAGAAACGTATGAAACAGATAGGTAACGTGGAAGTGCCCCAGAAGGCATTCCTCGCAGTATTGAAATTGGACTAAAAACAAACAATAATCTATGGCAAATGTAAGCTTGACAACACGCGACGTGGCCCGCGAATTGGCACGTAGATACAGTACAATGACCCACGAAGAGCTCGACCTGCTTGAGAGCATCCTTGTGCCAATGAAGTTCGCCAAGAACGAAATGGTACTGAAGGAGGGCGAGGTATGTACTAACATCTACTGGGTAGTACGTGGACTAGTGCGTCAGTTTTACTTTAAAAACGACAAGGAGTTGACCGAATATATGGCAACCGAGAACAGTATCGTGATGTGTATCGAGAGTCTGTTCCGCGAGCAGCCATCTCAGCTCCAGATCAAGGCCCTTGAGCCCACCATTCTTATCGCAATGCCAAAGGCCGAACTCGAGGCTGTGGCAATGAAGAGTGTTAACATCCAGATTCTGTATCGTAAGATATTGGAGGAAAGTCTGATCCTGAGTCAGCACCATGCTGATATGCTGCGCTTTGAGAGTGCTCAGGACCGTTACCAGAAGCTGGTTAAGAATCAGCCACAGCTGGTGCTGCGTGCTCCGCTGGTTTACATAGCCAGCTACCTGCAGATGACACCAGAGACGCTGTCCCGTGTTAGAACAGCGGCCCTGATGGAGAAATAATAAATCATTGATTAGTTTTTCTTCAGATATAATGAGTTATCGATACAGTTCGGTAACTCATTTTCGTAATGTGTCACGTAGATGAGTGTGCGGTCAGGATTCTCGAACATATATCGATCTACCACAGCCTTTACCAGATTGCGATTGCAGAGGTCGAGTCCGTGCAGAGGCTCGTCAAGTATGAGCAGATCGGGACTCTTCACAAACGCACGTGCCAACAGCACCAGTCGCTGTTCGCCACTCGACATTTCCAGAAACTTACGGTCGGCCAGATGCTTTATGCCAAACAGGTTCATCCACTCTATGCAGAGATCCTTCTCCTGTTTGGTGGGTTTATAGTACAGTCCCACGGTATCCTTTAGTCCGCTGGCCACAATCTGTATTGCTGGGATGTTCTGCTTGTAGCTGCGGTGCATCTCAGGCGAAACGTAGCCTATGTGCTTCTTGATATCCCAGATGCTCTCGCCGCTGCCACGCTTGTGGCCGAACAGCGAAATGTCGCAGGCGTAGCTCTGTGGATTGTCGGCACAAACCAGCGAGAGTAGGGTAGATTTACCAGCACCGTTCTGGCCCGATAGCGACCAGTGCTCACCCTTCAGCACCACCCAGTTCAGATTCTTCAGAATGGTGCGCTCGCCATAGCGGATGGTCACGTTGTTAAATTTGATAATCTCTTGTGGCAGTGGGGGCATTGTTTCCTCGGTTTGTGTCGCCTGTACAGCAAACGGGCATCGCTCGATGGGGAATTCGGTCTTTACCTTGATGTCCGACACGAATTTCAGGTCGGCCATTCTGATTACTCGAGTGATAAAGCCTGGTATCTCGTCCATCTTGGACAGTACCAGTATCATCTGCATATCTTTTTCTTTCGACAGCATGTCGAGCAGGTCTTTCACCTGGTCGCGCGTCTCGGCATCCAGACCTATAAACGGATTCTCGATGATGAGCACCTTAGGCTTGGTAAACAGGTTGGCCGTCAGCTTATACTTGCGCAGCTCGCCACTGCTCAGCAGTATGATATACTTGTCAAGAAGTTCGTCGAGATGGAAGAGCTCGTACAGATGTTTTTGGAATTCTCTGCGCTCAGGAGTATCCTCGCCCGACATTAGAAAAGCCTCTTCCAGCTTGCTTCCTACGGTTGGCGTTTCCTCGTCTATCTCCATCTGATTCCATCGCTGTTGCAGGAAGTATGTGCGGTCGTTGTCGCCACCGTATGTATCGCGAAACGTGATGTGTTTCAGATTGTTATACGGTTCGGTGAAAGAATAACTTATCTGGTCGGGGTTCACTGGATGGCGCCCTGTAATCATGTCTACAAGCATGCTCTTGCCGCCACCGTTTCTGCCAACGATAGCCAAGTGCTCGCCTTCGTCCAGGTAGAAGTTTACTGGTTCAGCCAGATTCCATTCCGGCTTTCTTGCTCTTGCGTTTTTGAGCTCTATAGTCTTCATTTTCTCTTCGAAACTTTATCTTGATTCTTATTTATGAAATCTTTCCATCCGCGATATTTCACATCGCTCTCTGGGCGTCCCATCTGCAGGTAATGACAGTAGGCAGCTGCCAGTGCATCGGTGGCGTCCATATACTTGCCCATCTCCTCGTTTGGTATCTTCAGCAGTCGCTGCAGCATGCCTGCCACTTGCTCTTTCGATGCGTTACCATTACCCGTCAGCGCCATCTTGATTTTCATCGGCGCATACTCGTGTATGGGCACTCCGTGATGCACAGCGGCAGCTATCGCAGTGCCTTGTGCACGACCCAGTTTCAGCATCGACTGCACATTCTTGCCGAAGAACGGAGCCTCGATGGCCATCTCGTCGGGCAGAAATCCGTCGATGATGCCGGTGACACGCTCAAAGATATGTCCCAGCTTGAGATATGCATCGGGAAATTTTCGCAGGTCGATCACACCCATGGTCATCATCTGCGCTTTCCCGTCGAGCACCTTCAGCAGTCCATAACCCATCAGATTGGTTCCCGGGTCGATACCTAGTATTATCTTCTCCTTGGGTTGTGTCATACTTCGAACCGGATGTATGTGCGGTCGTCAAACGAGTTATTACCTTCTACAAACGCCTTAGTGGCCTTGAATGTGCCGATGTTCAGCGGGTCGGTCTGTCGCTGATAGTCCAGCAACTGCTCGGTCTCCTCCAGTGTGTCGGTTATCTTAGGATAACCATCGCTGGCAAACACTATCTGCCACTTCTGGAAATCCAGCGGAAGAACCCTTACCTTACTTTCGGGGATGGGGAAACCGTCCACCACAGCATACGTCACGTTCTGGTTCTGCATCACCTCGAGCATGCTTGGTATCATCACCTCGCGTGCAGGGTCTTTCTGTTTCAGCAGGTCCTTCTGCGGTACTCCCTGTGCCAACAGTTCACGTACCTTGGCCACACGCATTTCGGCCAGTTCCTGTTCGTATGGCTTAGGATTGTCGAAATATTCACCTCCGATAAGACACTGGCAGTCGCCCACCATCCACACCTCGCGGCGCAGTCGGCTGTAGATTATCACCGATGCACATAGGCGCTCTTCGGGGTGTTCCTTCATCCTCTTTACGGGGAATCGCCACAGGTAGTGCAGGCGTATAGCCTTGGTGGCACCCACGCAGAACTGGTGACACGTGGTGTCGGCTGGCATCTTTCGGATATAATGGCTGAGCAGCAACATGGCATATCGTCCATTGCTTATGCCTGGGCAATGGCGACGATTGGTCTTGGATGTGCTGCCATCTATGACTGCGATAAAATCATCTGTGACAACGATCCCGTCCTCGCTTTTCTTCGCGGGGCTTTTCGCTATGATGCTTTGCTCTATTATTTTCATTTTTAAAATTTGGGTTATATGATTTTGGCTTGCTTCCACTTGATGGGCGATAATCGCCTGATGAGCGCTGTGGTCCCGATGAACGATAGCCTCCTTGCGATGGTGGCATGCCGCTGTATAGCTTTGCTATCAGGTCGGGGCGACCTATGCGTCGCAGCGACTGCTCTATGCCTCGGCGCTCCTCGGGCTTGTACCAGAAGAAGTACTGTCGCTGTGCCAGCTTCTCTTTAGGTGTCTTGGCGCTGAATATTGGCTCCAGCGTGTATGGATCGTAGCCCGTATACCACGTCTCGGTGGCGTTGGTCATCGGTGTTGGCGTAAAGTCCTGCACCTGCTCCAGATGGAAGTCCAGATTCTTGGTGATAACTGCAAGTTCGGCCATATCCTCCTCCTGACATCCTGGGTGACTTGATATGAAGTAGGGGATGATCTGCTGGCGCAGTCCCTCCTCGCGGTTTATGCGGTCGAAGATACGTTTAAATTCGTAGAACTGCGAGAATGATGGCTTGCGCATCAGGTACAGCACTCGGTCGCTGGTATGCTCAGGCGCTACCTTAAGTCGGCCCGACACGTGATGACATATAAGTTCGCGTGTGTAGTCCATTGCAGCCTTGTTGCTGGCCTCGTCCTTGCTGCGATGCAGCAGCAGGTCGTAGCGCACACCACTGCCTATATAGCTGTGCTTTATGCCGGGCAGGGCATCTACCGAACGATATATATCAAGCAGCTTTGAGTGGTCAGTATTCAGGTTCGGACATATTTGCGGATGCACGCACGATGGTCGGCGGCACTTTTCGCACGCATTCTTGTTCTTACCGCTCATGCCGTACATGTTGGCCGACGGTCCGCCCAGATCGCTCAGATTACCCTTGAAGTCGGGCATCTCTATCACCTGTTTCACCTCGCGCATGATGCTCTCCTTAGAGCGGCACGAGATGAACTTGCCCTGATGGGCCGATATGGTGCAGAATGCACAACCGCCAAAGCATCCGCGATGGATATTTACGCTGAACTTAATCATGTCGTAAGCCGGTATGCGCTTGCCCTTGTACTTGGGGTGCGGCTGGCGAGTGTATGGCAGGTCGAACGATGCGTCGAGCTCTTCGGTAGTCATAGGCGGGTAGGGTGGATTTATCACCACGTAGCGTCCGTCAACTCCCTGCAGCAATCGCTGGGCGTGCATCATGTTCGACTGCTCCTCAACGTTGCGGAAGTTCTCGGCCTGTGCGCGCTTGTTCTTCATGCACTCCTCGTGCGAGTGCAGCACTATGTCGTGTTCGGTTATACCTCCTGGTATATCCTCCTTGCGGGCCAGATAAACCGTCTGCGGCAGATCGCTGAGATAGTTACGAATTAAGAATTGAGGATTTAGAGACGGGTCGTCACTCTTAATTCGAAAATCTAAATTCTCAATTGAATCCAGTCGGCGGGCCAGTTCGATGGTTGTCTTCTCGCCCATGCCGTATGTTATCATGTCGGCAGGCGAGTAGCACAGCAGGCACTTCTTCAGGCTGTCGCTCCAGTAGTCGTAGTGAGTCACTCGGCGCAGCGATGCCTCTATACCGCCCAATACCACGGGCACATCGGGATACAGCTCCTTAAGTATCTTGGCATACACTATGGTGGGATACTCTGGGCGCATATCGTGACGTCCGTCGGGACTGTACGCATCTTCCGAGCGCAGTCGGCGTGCGGCAGTGTACTTGTTTACCATCGAGTCCATGCAGCCTGGTGCAATACCGAAGAACAGGCGCGGACGGCCCAACTTCTTAAAGTCGCGATAGTCGCCATGCCAGTCGGGTTGGGGCACTATTGCCACACGGAAACCAGCAGCCTCCAGCGTACGGCCGATGACTGCTGCACCAAACGAAGGGTGATCTACATAAGCATCACCCGAGAATAGGATTACATCTACGTAGTCCCATCCTCGGAGTTCAAGTTCCTTCTTTGTTGTCGGTAGAAAATCTGTTAATCTATATTCTCTCAATTCTAAATTTTAAATTCTGAGGAATCAATTGAACGGCGTGCCCTGCACGGCTCTGATGGTCATGCCCAGACCGTCGTTGGCTTGATCCTTCCAGTTGATATACAATAATACCAGCTGCTGCAGTCCGAATGCCTTCATGTTCTGGTGATAAATCACGTCGAGGCACAAGTCAAGCAGGCGTTTGTCCTTACCTGCGTCGCCCTCCAGCAAGCTGCGTATGTTAAACTTCAGTTTGTCAAGCACCTGCTCATCGACATAGCCATTGCTGTCGATCAGGTCACGAAATAGTTGGTAGTGTTCGATTGTCATAAGGTGCTCTTCGCTAACCTCGATGCTACGGGTTCCGGATGAATTAGCTTGAATTTTCATAATTATTAATGTTGTTAGTGTTATTGTTATTGCGATTGTAATAAGAATTGCAGCAGGCCGCGCATGATTGAGTTGCGCTTGGGCTCGTCCTTGATGCACTCCAGGGGGAATCCCATTGTGATAGCCTTATAGTCATTGCCGCCATAGGCCACGCAGGCGCTATAGTCATCGGCATATTTCATGGCCGAGAATGCGGGGTACACTGGCTCCAGAATCTCCGGATGATGAGCCGCATAGTGTCGCTCGTTCAGATGGCGATGGAATGTAAACTCCATGCCCAGTCCGCGGATAGAGTCGCGCTGCAGACTGTCCTGGTCGCGCCCCTCGTAGTTAATCTTCAGCACGTCGGCCAGATAGCGTCGCTCGGCAGGCTCCTGCATGTCGCTGCCCAGATATGCACCGCTAACCAGCAGCGCACCGCCCTTCTTGGCCATCAGGCGCAGGTGCTCGCGCATTATCGGTGTCATCACCTGATAAGGCACCAGCGAGTAGCCGTCCTTGCGGTTCAGTCCCAGTATCAGGTCCATCATCTCATAGTCCTGCGGATGCACATCGTTGTACTCCAGTGCCTCGCTCGAACAACTCACCACACGATACTTGCGTGCAGTGGCGATGGCCTGCGTGTGGGTGCGGATGTAGTCGAAGTCGTTGCCGGCCACAAACTGTCCCATCAGCGAGTCGTTGGTATATCCCAGTCCGTCGCGGCGCTCACTGCCCATCTTGCTCTTGCTCCAACCGGTCTGATATCCCAGCCATCCGGCTGTGCGACCGTAGGTCACGCCAGCATCTTCCTCGATGTCGAATCCCTGATTGATAGAGTTGTCGATCACCTTTGGCGATGCCAGACGATGGAATCCGTTGACCACCAGCACCGTCTTCTGAGCCTCGGGCACATCGAACACCGAAACCACCTCGCTTGGGAAACTCTCGCCACCCTCGTTTACGGCAGTCACACGGAATGAGTACACCTTGTCGCTCTCCACGGGTATGGTTATCGACGTCTCGGTGCCGCCTTTAATGTATGTACCGTTGTCGAATCCGCTACGACCTGTGGCTGTGTAAAGCACGTAGCCGGTAGGCTTGGCGGTGGGTTCGTATTGGTCGTACACTGCGCGCCAGCTTATCTTGGCCTCGCCATTGCCGGTAAGTTGTGCACTCAGGCGGCATGGCGCCAACGGCTGTACCACATACTTCTTGTGGTGCATGTCGCAGATGTAGCGCAGCACCACCTTATAGATGCTGCGAGCCAGGTCGAAACGGAAGTTAGGATCCTGCCCCATACGCATATCGGCAAAGTTCTGGTGCGACATCGTCTCGAGTATAGCACTTGGCACCATCGGACATCGTGTCTCCGAGTAGTTTCGGTCGTAGAGTTCTCGCATGGGCCAGTTGCCATATTTGCGAGTGATGTCGGATGGGATAGAGTAGAGCAGCTCGTCGGCCAGATCGCGCGATACCAGTCGGGTCATCCCCGAATTAAGTATCGAGTCGTTCATGGTGGTGGTACACACTGTCAGCGTGCCGGTATGACTCTTGCCGTCCTTGGTATATCCTGCATCCGAGTGTATGGCCAGCGACAGCTCGATGGGCACGTTCAGACCGGTGGTGTCGGGCACGAATACCGAGCCTCCGGCCAGATGGTTCACCATGTAGCTGCGCACGTTGATGTCGTCGCCGTAGTCGTCCTCGCCGTCCTTGGTGCTATACACCTCGTAGGGCATTCCGGCCCACTGGGCGTAGTAGCGTGCTGCCTCCAGACATCGTGGCAGTCCGCTTATGCCGCGACCGCGATCTATGTTGCCCATGCCACCGCCGAAACGTACTGCATCGGCAGTTACCACACCGTGGTGATGGCGGCTCAGGTTCGACAGTGTCACACAGTTGCGGCGGCTCTGCCCCTCGTCAAAGTAGAAGTTGCCCAGGTATACCCAGGTTTTTTCGCCCATCTGCTGGTTCACGCGTATCTCTGTGGGCATGCCCTGATGCCACACCGTGTAGTGCGCATCGTCTATGCTCTTGTCGGTGGTCTGATAGCTCACGTACACGGCATAGTTGCCGCTCTCGGTGATGGCTGGCATCCATACTATCTCGCTCTGACTGCTCAGCTTGTTGGTGGTAGCAGCCATGCGGGCCGTACCCTCGTTAAACGGGTTCTCGTAGTCCCCGTAAGTACCTGGGTGCCAGGCAAATCCGATGGTGCCTGTCTTCTCCCATGGGTTGTGTCCGTTGGTCTCGCTGTATCCTGTCTCAGGCGTATCGTTGTCTACAATAAACTCATTTCGTTGCCAGTCGCGCTCGCGCGGGGTAAAAACCACAGCCCCAGCGTTTTGCAGCATGGGGATGAGGTAGGGGGTAACGATAGTGGGTGTAAACAGGTCTTCGCGAGTGCCGAACAGCGGTGGTCGTTGCCACTTCCACGTGCTGTCCTTCACGTTGAAGTATCGCCCATGACTAGCCCATAGGGCTATATGGCGGTTCTGCAGGCCCTCTGATATCTCGAAGGGTCGCGATGCATTGCTCACCCATGGACGTCCGTGATAATCCGTGTTGCCCCAAGTGCGTTCCTTGTCCTTATGCTCACGCAGTCGGTTGGGCACCAGCTGTCGCAGGTCCCATCCGTTGGTCTTGATAGTCAGGTCGTACGTCTGTATCGAGTCGGGCAGCAGCTCGCCTATCTCCTGATATATGGTTTCGGCCATATCATCATCAAACAGCAGTTCGCTCAGCCGGGTGCTGGCGCTGATGTCTACCGTCTGCAACGAGTCGTTTACCACCAGACTGCTCAAGTGGTAAATAGCGCCGGTGCGCTGCTCGTCCGATTTGTAGTTGACGAAGTATCTGTCTATCTTTTCCTTTAGAGCTTTATAGGGGTCTGGCGGTGTTTTCACCTTTACCTTCCGCGCTGCGTCGATAGGCGTTGCAGCAAGTAGGGCGCACAGGGCCAGGGGTATTATCACGTTGCGTTTCATTATTCTACGTCTCCTATTGTGAAGTTCTCGGGTTTTCGGCCCTTGAAGTTCTTGAAATACAGTTTGATCTCCCTCATGTCGGCCTCAAGGTCGCCACTTGGTATGATGGTTCGTGTGCACTGTATCAGCTTTCGCTCGTAGTCTACTCCATATAATAAGATAGGTATACCCGCTTTGAGTGCGATGAAGTAGAATCCTTTTTTCCACTCCTCCACACGTTTACGGGTACCCTCGGGGGTGATGCAGAGTTTAAAGTTGTCTACACTCTTAGCCGTTTCGGCCATTGCATCTGTCATGCTTGTTCTCTTCTGGCGAAACACTGGTATGCCTCCCATGCTCTTAAAGATGGGGCCGAGAGGCCAGAAGAACCACTCCTTCTTCATCAGGAAGTTAATCTTCATTCCCTCTGCGCGGCTGTACAGCTGTCCCAGCGCAAAGTCCCAGTTACTGGTATGCGGGGCAAGACAGATGATAAACTTGTCGGGGTGGGGCTGTGTTACGTCTTTGGTCCACCCCAGTCGTTTATATAGCAGCCAACTGCAAAACTTTCCCGGCATCGGCATTAAGCGTTAAGTTGATCAGCAAGTTCCTGTGCACGCGAAATAAACTTCTCGCGCAGATCCTTATAGAATTCCTGCTTCTTCATGCCTGGCTCGGGGTGTGAAATGCGGCTCACGTAGTCCTCACGCATCTTGAGGATCGACTCGATCAGAGCCTCGTCGTTTTCCTGGTTTCTGTTACTTCCATACAATGATAATGCTACTGCATTAGCGAAAAGCTGGTCACAAATTGTGTTAATTGACTTCTTCAGTGATCTTTTGTTCATCATAATCTTTATTATCCCTTCCTTTTAGGGCGTTTTGTTATATTCAGTAAGCAAAGTTAGAAAAAAAATCTGATATAACAAGTGTTTCATCCAAAAAAAATATTAAAATGTCGAAAATCGCGCGATTTCTTTCGTATTTCTTACAAAAATTGACTAATTTTGCGCCTCAGAAAACATTTAGTTCTATTTTTAATATTAAAAGGTATATGGAAAAAAGTGCATTGCAGTTGGCGAGAGCCGCTTATCAGCCTAAGTTGCCTAAGGCGCTTCAGGGTGCAGTAAAAATCAAGGAGGGTGCAGCCACTCAGAGTGTTGGCGACCAGG
>Ga0247610_10001898_pt1 | contig 25073 bp, 21 predicted proteins | sample 174DNAGHGhighgp2_FD_193483 | JGI IMG/M metagenome (GOLD analysis project Ga0247610, IMG submission 193483) | Sheep rumen microbial communities from Palmerston North, Manawatu-Wanganui, New Zealand - 1742 DNA GHGhigh gp2 | ecosystem: Host-associated > Mammals > Digestive system > Stomach > Rumen...
GGCTTCCTTCAGATTCTACCTCGCGATAGACACCCTTGCCTCCGACTATACGCTTCCCGCTATAAGGGCGCATTTGGGACTTTCACCCATTAGAATACGTTCGTGCTGGACGAACAAAGAAAAGAGGATGCGCTAGGGAAGCGCATCCTCTTCGTGTTATAATATCAATGATAAGCTTTACAGCAGTTTTGCTTGTCAATGATTGAAGCTCGGTGCCGATTACTCAGCAGCGGGAGCTTCTTCCTCTTCGGCTACGGGAGCCTCCTCAACGGGAGCCTCTTCGACAACAGCGGGAGCCTCAGCCTTCTCGGCCTTCTTGGCAGCAGCCAGCTCCTCGGCGTTCTCGGCAACCACGATGACGGGCACCTCGACAATCACCTCCTTGTGGAAGTGAACGAGGGCTACATACTCACCCACCTTCTTAATGTCGCGCATGGTGATGATCTTGCGATCAATCTCGATGCCCTGCTTCTTCAGTTCCTCAGCAACGGTAATGGTGGTTACTGAACCGTAGAGCTGACCAGTGACGCTGACCTTAGCGGCAACTTTGACGCTGACGCCCTGCAGAGCCTGTGCACGCTCCTCGGCAGCAGCCTTCTGAGCAGCCAGCTTGTGGGCCTGCTGCTTCAGGTTCTCAGCCAGAATCTTCTTGGCAGAGGGAGAAGCGATGACTGCCTTACCCTGGGGGATGAGGTAGTTGCGGCCATAACCCGACTTCACGTTCACGATATCGTTCTTAAATCCCAGACCGATAATATCTTCTTTCAGAATCAATTCCATACTTTGTCCTCCTTACTGTTTATTTCATCATATCAGTTACATAGGGCAGCAGTGCGATCTGACGGGCACGCTTAACGGCCTGAGCCACACGGCGCTGGAACTTCAGCGAAGTACCGGTGATGCGACGGGGAAGAATCTTACCCTGCTCGTTCAGGAACTTCTTCAGGAACTCGGGATCTTTGTAGTCGATGTACTTGATGCCACTCTTCTTGAAACGGCAATACTTCTTCTTCTTGGTGTCGATAGAAGGAGCATTGAGATAACGGATTTCTGTCTGTTCTGCCATGATTTAAGCCTCCTCTACTTTAGTTTGGTACTTCTTGCGACGCTTCTCGGCATACTCGGCAGCAAACTTGTCGAGCTTCACGGTCTGGAAACGAATCACGCGCTCATCGCGGCGATAGGCTGTCTCCAGCGTCTTGATCACTTCTGGCTCAGCCTTGAACTCGACCAGGAAATAGAATCCTGAGGTCTTCTTCTCAATCTGATAAGCCAGTTTCTTCAGTCCCCAGGCCTCTTCATTCAGAATCTCGGCACCCTTGTCGGTGAGCACCTTCTTGAATTTAGCGACCGTTTCCTTTGTCTGATCGTCAGACAAAACGGGAGTCAAAATGAAAACGGTTTCGTACTGATTCATAATACGTTTTTAATGTTTATAAATGTTATTTTTGCAAAATGCGGGTGCAAAGGTACAAAAAAATTATGAATTACGAATGATGAATTATGAATTATTTCTTATCTTTGCACCGTTTTTTAACGATTTTATATGAAATCCTTCCTAAAATACCTCGGATTGGCCTTCATTTTCATTGGAACGGGCCTGTTTGTAGCCTTGCATCTGCTTGGTTTCACGTTTGTGAACAAACTGATGACGGTACCCCTGGTATTGATAATCGGGGGCACCGTCCTCTTCGTTTGGATGCTCAAGCGGCAGAGCAGGTATTAGTTAGAAGCCGTAGATCTCCTTCAGTTTTGCGCCCAGCTTCTCGCCACGCAGGTTGAGAGCAACAATCTTGCCCTTGCCGTCAACAAGGATGCTTGCAGGAATGGAGTTGATGCCATAGACGCCTACTGCACTCGACTGCCAGCCACCGAGGTCTGACAGCTGGGGCCACTTCATACCGATTTGGTTGACAGCCTCTTTCCAGGCATTGGCTTTCTGGTCGAACGAGATGCCGATAATCTCGAAGCCTGCCTCGTGGTATTTCTCGTAGTTGGCCTTCACATTGGGCATTTCCTGACGGCAGGGGCCGCACCATGAAGCCCAGAAGTCGATCATGACGTACTGACCCTTCCCCACCCAATCGCTGAGCTTGCGAGGCTGACCGTTCAGGTCGTTGATGGTCATATCGGTGTACATCTTACCAGGAGCACGCTTCTCCAAGCTCTTCAGCATCTCTTTGAGAGGGCCCATCTCAGGAGCATCGTGGAAGGCATTCTTGGGGTCGCACACCTCGACAAGTTCTTCATACTCAAGCGAATAGGCCACATCATCGAGGAAAGCCACAGGAATCATATTGTCCTTGTTCTCACGAATAATCTTGATCTCGGCCTGGACTTTCTCCTCGTAGATAGCCATTGCCTTTTTGACCAACTCTTCCATTTTCTCAGGATGAGCCTCGGCCTCAGCTTGCAGGTCTTCAAGTTTCTTGTCGAACTCGGCAATCTGCTGCTTATAGGCTTCCAGTTTCTTCTGTTCGTCCTCGTCGCCATTCATCTGTTTCACCTCGACTTTCTCAGAGCTTTTCTGCTTTGCACACGAGGGCAGCACCATCAGCCCCATCAGGGCCATGACGCTCAAAAATACCATTTTCTTCATTGTCTTAAATTTTTGTGGGGTTATTATTAATTCATAGTTCATAGTTCATAATTCATAGTTCTCAGTTCTCAATTCTCAGTTTTAATTCTCACCACCCTGATGCCTGCCATCTTCTTGCGCTGCTGCAGGTAGGTGCGCAGGGGCACAGGCTCTTCCACCACCTTCTTATGAATGCTCGATGCATCAAGGAAGTAGAGACCGTCATCGTGCCATACGGCAAAGCCCAGATGAGCAATATCGAGGCCAGGCGTGGTGCTGACCGTTGCCAGTATGTCGCCATTGTGAACAGCCGCCCGCATAGCCTTCGAGTTGGTGACTGCAGAAGTGGGGATATAACGATAGCGGCGACCTGTGAGCGAGTCTTCCTGAGCGGCTATAGGTGTCAGGAACTTTGGATGACGCTTCAAGGCGACATAGGCATCAGGATGCTTGGTCATATAGTCAATCTTCAGCGTCTGCACAGCAGTAAAGGGGGCCTCCTTCTGCTGTATCTCACGGACAAAGCCCTTGCGGGTGCCATCATCAATCCAATCGCTGAAATAATGGATGCGGCTGGGATAGCCGTTGCACACCCCACCACGATAGCGTTGGCGTTGCAGTTGGATGACGAAGTCGGAGAACTGTCGTTCGCCACGCTGGGAGCACAGGGTCAGGGCTACCACGACATCCACAAACGTGGTACAGTCGAGTTCCTTGGTGTTGAGCACCAGTCGTTCGTCGTCAGGATAGAGCTCCAGCGTATGGGCCACGTAGGGCCTACCCTCAAACTGACGGGCAAACCACAGCGGGTCGGTCTGTCCGCTTGCCAAGAGACGACACACCAAGGTGCTGTCATCAGCAGTATAATGACAGCGTGGCATCTGTGCGGACACATCCAGGCACACCACCAGCTGCAGGGCTATCAGCAGTTTTCTCATTCCTTTTGTTTACGGTATTTCTTCTTGAGTCCGAAGTTATAGCCCACATAGATATTCATCGAGCCAAAGGTGTTGTTGGTCGAGAAACGCGGCTTGTGGAAGTTGTTGGTATGCACGATGACACTGGCACCAGCGAACCAGCGCAACTTATTGTAAACCAGTCCAAAACGGCCAATGCCGTCGATATTGACCTTCTTGAAGTAGAAGTTCAGATTATGCTGTTCTTCAGTCGCCATATCACCCTTGCTCTGCTTGTAGGCAATAGCAGCCTGGATGCTGCCTGCCAACAGCCAGTTGGGAGCAAATACCCAGTTGTAGGCATAGCCGCCAGAGACGTTGAAGTCGTTGTACTTCACCGACTGGAACATCAGTCCGCTGTCAACAGGCACCGTCTGCGCCATCATCTTACGGTCAATGAGGTTCTGCAGCGCTTCGTGGTCGAACGACAGAGTGTTATGGGTATAGCCTATGCCTGCCATCCACGAGCCGCAGCTGACCTTCTGAATGGTGCTCTGCGAAAAGGCAGCCGGATAGGAGAAACGTCCGTGATTGAAGATGTAGTACACGTTGAAACCCGTGATGCCTGCCTTCAGACCGCTGAAAGCTGCGCCTTCGAGGGCCGAGGCGTTGATATTTGGGCCCAGATAGGCATCGCGAATCTTATAGTCATTACCCGTACGGCGATAGAACAGATCGGCACCTATCTGCGACGAGTAGATGCTCAGGTCCCACTCCTGTTTGATGCGCTTCGGATTCAGGTTGGTCAACTCGAACGTGTAGCCTGCGAAAATCCATCGCCAGCCGAAGTAAGGTCCCAACTTGAAGTTCATGTCAGGGGCAAACGTCATCGACTGGGCGCCATCGCCTGTCTTCAGCGAATACAGGTCGTAAGTATGAGTGGCCTGCAGCATCACGGTGAAGTTATGATGCTGGGGTTCAATGTAGGTGGTGTCTATCCAGTCGAAGCCTCGCACAATGCGTTTCATCTCCTGGTAACCCGACTCGTCGGTAGTCCGCCTACGCAATGTGTCGCCTCGTTCGGCAGCACCAAACGCAGCGCCGAAAGTCAGCAGAAGCACCAGAACCGACAGTATTCTTTTCACGTCCTACATTCGTTATTTACCCAGAATGCGGTCGAGCACCCAGTTGGTGGGCGTCGCCGTTATGCTGGTACACTCGCAGAGGGCAATTCCCTGCAAATGTTCTATCACATTCTTAATAATAGGATATTGTACGTACGAGGGATTCTCAACCTCAATATTCTCCGTACCCTTGCTCGTATGGACCACAATGGGCGAATAGCTGAACACGGAGAAGCTCAGCGACCCCCTGTCACCAACAATCTCGATGCGGTCGGTGGTAGCCGATTCGTGAGCCACAAAGCACCACGACCCACTGCCTGGCACACCATTCTCGAAACGGAAGACAGCACTCACGGAGTCCTCGGCACTATACAGGCGACCTCTATTGGCACAGATGCCCTGAGCCTCAACGATAACGCCGAAATAGTACTGAAGAAGGTCGAGCTGATGAGGAGCCAGGTCGTAGAAGTAACCACCGCCGGCAATGTCGGGTTGCAAACGCCAAGGGAGGGTCTCGGGGTGCGAATAGTCCAACTGACGGGGAGGTACGGCGAAGCGTATCTGTACGTTGATGACACTACCGATAACACCACCGTCAACTATATCCTTCACCTTCTGGAAATAAGGCAGATAGCGACGGTAGTAAGCCACGAAGCAAGGCACGCCCGTCAGTTCGGATATGCGGTTGATGCGGGCACAGTCTTCATAGCACGAGGCCAGCGGTTTCTCCACATAGACAGGTTTGCCAGCCTTCATCGCCATGATGGCAAAGGTAGCATGACTGGAAGGTGGTGTGGCCACATAGACGGCATTCACGTCAGGGTCGTCAATGAGCTGTTGGGCATCGGTGTACCAGCGAGGCACACCGTGACGTTCGGCATAGGAACGGGCCTTTTCTGCATGACGGCTCATCACAGCCACCACACTCGACCCCTCGACCATTCCGAAGGCAGGTCCGCTCTTGATCTCGCACACCTCACCACAGCCGATGAAACCCCATTTCAGTATCTTCATTCTGACAGTATTTCGAAATTTTCTGCAAAGGTACAAAATAATTCATAATTCATAATTCATAATTCATAAATATTTTGTACTTTTGCACATCATTAAAAGAAACAAGTGTATGGAAACGATTGAACAGAAACTGTCCTATAACCGCAAACGCGGCATTCCTGCAGCTATCATCGACGGCTACCATCTATATCTCCACCATTTTGCAGCATTGTTGCTACGCACATGGCCTCTGCTGCTGTGCTACTCGCTGCTGACGGGCTTTATCGGCTATTATGCCCTGATAAAGCTTTCACCCACAATCCAGACGGCCCACCAACTGCCTGCCATCAAGGAGCTTTGGCCATTCATTGCTGCCTACTGCGGATATTTCATAATTGTGCTCCTGATGATGGCTACGGTGGTGAAAGCCATGCAGGAACACCGTGCGACCAACACCATCAAGAGTGGTCGATGGTATGGTTCGATAGGCATCGCGCAGGTTCCCCTGGTATTCAAGGTCATCTGGCGTTGCTTGCGCCGTTTCTGGCGATACATAGCCATCGTCCTCGTAGTAATGATTATCACAGCGCTGCTGACGGTGGTCTTCGAGAGTTCGGGCATCTATCTGGGAATAGCCTTCAATCTGGCCAACGAGAGTGCCGCCAACGGCAATGAGGCGGTTATGCCCGAGAATATTGGACTCATCACCTTTGCAACCTTCACGGTATGCGGTTTCTTCCAGGCACTTATTCACACCAGTGCCCTCTTCCCGTTCTATTATGCATATAAGAGGTAAGTCTTTATGAAAACAAAGCATAAGATTGCATGGGTTGTAGCTGCCTTTGCGTTGGCTATGGTGGCAACAGGAGGGTATTTCTACTACTGTTATACCAACAAAACTGGTCCTTTCAAACAATATGCCCTCTTTTCTGACAAGCAGAAAGATGGCTATGTTTTCATCGATACTGACGACAACCTGGATTCTGTATGCCTGAAACTGAAACCCATAGCTTCAGAAAAGGGCATCAAGGTGTTCAGGGAACTGGCTGCCGACAAAGAACGCCCGCTTCAGATACGTACTGGACGATACCACATCACACCAGACAAACGGATCATCGACGTCTATCGCCTATTGAACGGACACCAACAGGAGCCTTTGATGCTCACTATACCCGAGACACGCACCATGCCTCGCATGGCGGCCCTCATATCGCGGAAACTGATGCTCGACAGTGCCACCATCGCACAGGCTCTCTGCGACTCGGCCTATTGTCAGAAAATGGGATATACCACTCAGACCATTCATGCCTTGTTTGTACCAAACACTTACGAAGTGTATTGGGATATGACGCTCGACGACCTGATGAAACGCATGCAGAAAGAGCATGCAGCATTCTGGAATGCCGAACGAAAGCGGAAAGCAGAAGTCTTAGGGCTGACACCCATTGAGGTGGCAACCATTGCCAGTATCGTCGATGAAGAGACAGCCAACGTTGCAGAGAAACCCACTGTGGCAGGTCTTTACCTGAACCGTTTGCACCTCGGTATGCTGCTACAGGCCGACCCAACGGTGAAGTACGCCTTACAGGACTTCTCCTTGCGACGTATCCTGAAGAAACACTTGGAGATTGACAGTCCCTACAACACCTACAAATACATCGGACTGCCTCCTGGTCCCATCAAGGTGCCGTCAATCAAGGGTCTCGACGCTGTACTGAATGCCGTTCAACATGCCTATATATACATGTGTGCCAAAGAAGATTTCTCAGGCACCCATAACTTCGCAGCCACACTCAAAGAGCACCTACAGAACGCCAGCCGATACCAACAGGCACTCAATGCAAGGGGCATCAAATAACCGTTTTTGACGACCAGAAATGACAAAACCGCTCACAGTCTATAAGGCCAGCGCAGGCAGTGGAAAGACATTTAGATTAGCTGTAGAATACATTAAGCTACTAATAGAAAATCCACTGATTTACAAACAGATACTCGCCGTAACATTTACAAACAAAGCGACGGAGGAGATGAAAACTCGCATCCTCAGTCAGCTGTATGGTATCTCACGAGGGCTGGACGACTCCGAAGCCTACGCCACACGGGTATCCAAGGAACTGGGAATAGACAGGGAACAGGTAAAAAAACAGGCTGGTCGTGCGTTGCACCTACTACTCCACAACTACAGTTATTTCCGTGTGGAGACCATCGACTCGTTCTTTCAGAGCGTACTGCGTAACCTGGCACGTGAACTCGACCTGACAGCCAACCTCCGCATCAGCCTCAACGACAAACAGGTGGAGGAGTTGGCGGTAGATCAGCTGATAGACAACCTGACTTCCACCGACCAGATGTTGCAATGGTTGCTGAGATACATCATGGACAACATCAGCGAAGACCACTCATGGAACGTCATCGGACAGATCAAGAAGTTTGGACGCACCATCTTCCGCGACTACTACAAGCAAGAGAGCGGTCAGTTGCACATAGCCGAACAGGAAAAGGATTTCTTTGAGAGATATACAAAGACCCTGCGCGAACAGCAGACTCAGGCTAAGGCACAGATGCAGAAATACGGCGAGCAGTTCTTTGAAGCGCTCCATGCTGCAGGGGTGGACGAAGAGGCGCTACCTTACGGGAAGGGTGGTATTGCTGGCTTCTTCCAAAAGCTGAAAGAAGGCAAATTAGAGCCTGAGACAACAAACACACGGATAAAAGACTGTCAGCTAAAGCCCGAGAATTGGTGCAAGAAAGGCCACCAGCAACGTGAACTCATCTGTCATCTGGCAGAAACCACACTGATACCTCTATTGAACCAAGCCCTTGAAGACCAGCCCCGTCAGTGGCGCAGGTATATGTCAGCCACCCTGACCCTACGCCATTTGAGCGAACTGCGTTTGCTGAGCAGTATCGAAGACAAGGTGCACGAACTTAACGAGTCGGCCAACCGTTTCCTGCTGAGTAATACTCAACAGCTGCTCCACGATCTGATTGACGACAGCGACTCACCTTTTATCTTTGAGAAGATAGGCACCCAACTGGAACATATCATGATTGACGAGTTTCAGGACACCTCGACCCTTCAGTGGAAGAACTTCAAGGTGCTGCTCGAAGAGACCATGAGTCATCAGGGGTCATCAAGCCTCGTAGTAGGCGACGTCAAACAGAGCATCTACCGCTGGCGTAGTGGAGACTGGCAATTGCTAGCCAACATCGACAAAGCGTTCAATCATGTCAACCCCGACATCCAGTCGCTTGACACCAACTTTCGCTCTGACCGTCGGATAGTCAGTTTCAACAACGCTTTCTTTATAGAGGCTGCCCGTCAAGAAGGGGTAACCGCTTACGGTGAAGATAAAGACATTGCCCAAAAGGTTCAAGAACGAAAAGGCAACGAGGGAATGGTCAGAATAGCCCTACTGCCACAAAAAGACTACCAGGAAGAAACACTCAAACTTCTGACCGAACAGATAGACGCACTGCTAAATGATGGGGTGGCACCTTCAGACATTGCCATTCTCCTGCGTACCAACAAGCACATACCTCTCATAGCCAACCACCTCATGGCTCTGCGGCCAGAGATTCCTGTAGTCAGCGATGAGGCTTTCAGGTTGGATGCATCGCCTGCCGTTATCATCATTATCCAGGCGCTGCGTTTCCTGTCATGTCCAGAGGATGTCATCGCCGAAGCTTTCTTGAAGAAAGCCTATTCAGGACGACTGGATGGTCAGCTGCCCGATGACTTTGACAGCAATCTGCTACAGATGCCACTCTACGACCTGGCAGAGCGGCTCTACGGCATGTTCCACCTCTATGAGATGAAGGGACAGAGCGCTTATCTATGTGCTTTCTACGATTACATTGCCAGCTATGTCAACGACAACACCACCGATGTCGATGCTTTCCTCAAGGAATGGGATGAGACGCTCTGTGAGAAGACCATCCAAAGTCCCGACGTGAACGGTATCCGACTCATCTCTATCCACAAATCGAAAGGACTGGAGTTCCCTGTGGTGCTGGTACCATTCTGCGACTGGCGTCTGGAAATGAGCGATATCCTATGGTGCCGTCCCCAAGAGGAGCCTTACAACCAACTGCCCATCGCTGCCATCGATTACAGTCAGAAGAACATGAAGGGCACCATCTACGAAAACGACTACGAAAAGGAGCATGCACAGATGACGGTAGACAATCTGAACTTGCTCTATGTAGCCTTTACACGTGCAGCCAACAGACTTTATGTATATGGTCGTCGTAAGGACAAGACACGCCGTTCGGCCCTCATCGAACAGGTATTGCCCGTCATTACGCCGAAACTGGAGGGAGCCGTTATCAGCGGCGAGACTGACGACGAAGCTCCCTTGCTATTCAGCTACGGGGAATCCGGACAGTCCGGAAGCTCCGGAAATTCCGAATTATCCGGAACATCCGGATCATCCAATCACTCCAAGACATCCGACAATCCATTCCTACAAGCCCCTACCCCGCTCGACATCAATATAGGGGTCTTCACCCAGAAAGTGGCTTTCCGTCAAAGTAATAGAAGTATCGCCTTTGCTCAGGCAGATGACGAACAGCAGTCGCAGCAGAATGCCTACATACAACTGGGCAGCGTGCTTCATGAAGTATTCTCTACCATTCGAACAACTGCCGACATCGACGAGGCACTACGACGGATGGAGCTCGAAGGTATCATCTACAACAACGATGTCACACCGGCCCATATCAAGGACATGATTCGCAAGCGACTGGCTGACCCACGAGTAGCCGACTGGTTCAGTCCCAGGTGGACGCTCTTCAACGAGTGTACCATTCTCAACCGTGACCCTGTGACTGACAAGGTCTATGAACGCCGTCCTGACCGTGTACTGGTCAACGACAACGAGACCATTGTCATCGATTTCAAGTTCGGCAAGGAAAATGAAGAGTATCTGGATCAGGTACGCCTGTACATGACCCTGCTCAGGGAAATGGGGCATCACAATGTCAAAGGCTTTCTTTGGTTTGTCTATTCCAACAAAATCGTTGAAGTAAAATGAAATCATTCCTCGAACACGTTGCAGAAGACATTGTCAGGAAATACGGCACCAACCTTTCAAGGATTGCTGTTGTATTCCCCAACAAGCGTGCATCGCTCTTCCTCAATGACCATTTGGCCCGTCAGGTGGACCAACCGATATGGAGTCCTTCCTATACCACTATCAGCGATCTCTTCCGTCAGCAGTCACAACGAACGGTGGCAGACCCCATCAAACTGGTGTGTGACCTGCATAAGAGCTATATCCAACAAACGGGCACCAACAGCACTTTGGACATGTTCTACGGCTGGGGGCAGCTGCTTCTGTCCGACTTCGACGACATTGACAAGAATATGGCCGATGCCGACAAGGTTTTCGCCAACCTACGCGACATACATGAACTTGACGACGTTAGTTATCTTACGGAAGAGCAAAAACAGGTCATACGACGATTCTTCAGCAATTTCTCTGAGGAGCACAACAGCCTGCTGAAAGAGCGTTTTATGAGTCTTTGGTCCCACATGGGCGACATCTATCATGATTTCAATAGCCGTTTGGCTGAGCAACAATTGGCCTACGAGGGAGCGCTCTATCGTGAAGTGATAGACAAGGTGTACCAAGAGCCTGACAGAAGTGAAGGAATATTCCACTATGACATGTATCTCTTCGTGGGATTCAACATGGTGCAACGCGTAGAGCAAAGGCTCTTCACCTTTCTAAAACAACAGGGCAAGGCCCGCTTCTATTGGGACTTTGACCGCTACTATATGACTGACAACGAGGCAGGACACTATATAGGTCAATATCTGGAAGACTTTCCCAACGAGCTTAACATCGACAACGACGATATCTTCAACTGCTTCTCCAAGAAAAGGAATGTCAACTTAGTAGCCGCACCAACAGAGAATATCCAGGCACGTTATGTGGACAAGTGGCTGAACGACAACAACCGCATCAGCGACGGACGGCAGACAGCTATCGTTCTCTGCAACGAAGGACTGCTGCAAACAGTTGTTCATTGTCTGCCTGACGAAGTGGAAAAGGTAAATATCACTACAGGTTACCCGTTGGCACAGACTCCGATTGCTGCCCTTATCAACCAACTCATTGAGTTACGGACCAATGGCTATGACACCAAACGGAACAGATTCCGTCAACGACAGAAGAATGCCTTGCTGCGCCATCCCTATATCAAGCAGTTGGATGACGACATCAACGACCTTATCTTCACTCCCATCAGCACAGAACGTCCAACCCAGAACGCGCAGCTCCTGCAATGGCTATGTAGCATCATTCAGACGGTGGCAAAGAAGACATCAAAAAATGACCCATTGTTCCAAGAGTCCGTATTTCGGGCTTACACCCTCATCAACCGACTGGCAGGACTCGTTGACAGTGGTGACCTGCAGGTGGACATCATCACCCTGCAACGACTCGTTGGCCAACTGATTCAGACAACATCGATACCCTATCATGGCGAACCCGCAGAAGGATTGCAGGTGATGGGAGTCCTGGAGACCCGTAATCTTGATTTTCGTCATGTTTTGCTCCTGTCATGTTCAGAAGGCAATATGCCAAAAGGTATCAGCGACACCTCGTTCATACCCTACAATATCCGAAAAGCCTATGGACTGACGACCATCGACAATAAAGTAGCCATATACAGCTACTATTTCCACAGGCTATTGCAACGTGCTGAAGACATCACCATTGCCTACAACAATGCCACCATCGACAACCAACGAGGTGAGATGAGTCGTTTTCTGCTACAGCTGATGGTGGAGAGCCCTCATCATTTCACCCATCACACCTTGCAAGCCGGGCAATCGTTCACATCTTTCAGTCCGAAAACTGTTGAGAAGACACCCGACATCATAACAGCGCTCAAAAAGCGTTTCTCAACGACTGAGAATTCAGGGAGTGCTCCCCTGCTCACACCTACGGCCATCAACCGTTACATGCGTTGTCCGCTGATATTCTACTACAACTATGTCTGCAACCTGCGCGAGCCTAACATCACTAACGATGACGACATCATAGACAACCGCATCTTCGGCAACATCTTCCACGAGGCATCAAGACTGATTTACACCAAACTAATGCAACGCTCACGAACCATCACAGCGGCAGACTTGGAACAGTTACTAAAGACAAAGGTGGACATCGTAAGGGCCGTTGACTATGCCATCCGTACGGAACTCTTTCAGATTCGTGACCCGCAGGCCGACTTCAAGATGGAACTCAACGGCCTGCAACTCATTAATCGCGAGGTGATTATCCATTACCTGCAGCAACTGATAGACATAGACCTTCAACTGACGCCCTTTACTATCATCAACCTGGAAGGCGACGTGGTGGCAACCCTGAAGACAGATTATCTGACAACCACTATCGGTGGACGCATAGACCGCCTGGACATGATTCATGACGTGCAAGGAGAGCACATCCGGGTCATCGACTACAAGACGGGATCTTTTAATCCACGTCCTCTGAACGACGTTGACGCAATTTTCAGTCAGGATGGTTTGAAGAACCACAGTGACTACTATTTGCAGACGCTCCTCTATGCTCTCATCGTGAAAAAACAGCATCAAGACAAACCGGTAGCCCCTGCCCTGCTCTTCATCCAACACGCAGGCAAAGACAACTACAACCCCATCCTGAAGTTTGGCAAGGATGCCATCGATGATGTGGCACCTTATACCGACCGCTTCAGACAACTACTCTTGGAGGTTGTCAACAAGATGTTCGACCCCTCGGAACCCTTCGTACCCACTACGGATCGCGACCGTTGCAGCAACTGTCCCTATAAGAATTTGTGCAGTCTATAAAAAAATAGCGTTTTTCTTTGCTTTTCGCTCGTTTTTTTGTACCTTTGCAGCCAAATTGCAAAATCAGGATATGACCGAGAAGCATATTGTTTTGGAAGACATTGAACCTGTAGTACTTTACGGTGTTGGGAATTCGCATTTGCAGATGTTGAAAGCCCTCTATCCTAAACTGCGCATCGTGGCTCGTGACAATGTGCTGCGCATCATGGGCGACGAAGAACAGATGGCAGCTTTTGAGGAATGCATCGAAACAATACGCCAGCATATTCTACGCTTCAATTCAATCAAGGAAGAAGATATCCTGGACATCGTTCACGGACGAGGCACACGTAATGTGCCCGAGGGAGTGGTGTGCTATTCTATGTCAGGCAGGGCTATCAAGGCACGCACAGAAAACCAGCAACGACTGATAGATGCCTATCACGACAACGATATGGTGTTTGCCGTAGGACCGGCAGGAACAGGAAAGACATATCTTAGCATTGCTCTTGCCGTTAAAGCACTCAAAGAGAAAAGTGCCAAGAAAATCATCCTCTCACGACCTGCTGTTGAAGCTGGCGAAAAACTGGGATTCCTACCAGGCGACATGAAGGACAAGATTGACCCTTACCTGCAGCCGCTCTACGATGCCCTTGAGGACATGTTGCCCCAAGCCAAACTTCAGGACATGATGGAAAAGCATGTCATTCAGATTGCCCCCCTTGCCTTTATGCGAGGAAGGACGCTGAGTGATGCCGTTGTCATCCTTGACGAAGCCCAAAACACCACGCCTGCACAGATCAGAATGTTTCTCACCCGTATGGGTTGGAACACCAAGATGATCATTACAGGTGATATGACACAGATTGACCTGCCTCACTCCCAGAAGAGCGGACTCATAGAGGCCCTTCACATCCTGCACGATGTTGAAGGTATTGGAGTGGTGAACCTGACCCAGAAAGACATCGTGAGACATAAACTGGTAACAAAGATAGTAAACGCATACGAAGAATACGACAATGAACGCATTAACAAGAACTGATTTCAACTTCGAAGGACAGAAGAGCGTGTACCACGGAAAGGTACGCGATGTGTACAACATTAATGACGATCTGATGGTAATGGTAGCCACCGATCGCATATCAGCATTCGACGTGGTGCTGCCAAAAGGCATACCATTCAAAGGACAGGTTCTTAACCAGATAGCCGCACAGTTTCTTGATGCTACAACTGACATCTGCCCCAACTGGAAGCTTGCCACTCCCGATCCGATGGTGACCGTAGGACTGAAGTGCGAGGGTTTCCGTGTCGAAATGATTATCCGTAGCATACTGACTGGTTCAGCATGGCGCGAATATAAGAATGGTTGCCGTGAGCTGTGTGGTGTTAAGTTGCCCGACGGCATGAAAGAGAACGAGCGTTTCCCTGAACCCATCATCACACCTACGACAAAGGCAGACGAGGGTCACGACATGAATATCTCAAAAGAAGAAATCATTGCCCAGGGCATCGTTTCGGCAGAAGACTATGCCATCATGGAGGACTATACCCGCAAGATCTTTGCTCGCGGTCAGGAGATGGCTGCCAAACGAGGACTAATTCTTGTTGATACGAAGTATGAGTTTGGCAAACGCGACGGCAAAGTGTACCTCATCGATGAGATTCACACCCCCGACTCAAGCCGTTATTTCTATGCCGACGGTTACGAAGAGAAACTGGCAAAGGGCGAGCCCCAGCGTCAGCTGTCAAAGGAGTTTGTTCGTCAGTGGCTCATCGAGCACAACTTCATGAACGAGCCAGGACAAACGATGCCAGAGATAACCGATGCCTATGCAGAGAGCGTCTCTGAGCGCTACATTGAGCTTTATGAGCATATCACAGGTCAGACCTTCGACCGTGCTTCAGAAACCGGTGACATTGCTGCCCGCATCGAGAAGAACGTCAGCGAGTGGCTGAAAAACAGATAGTCCCCTACATCCTATGAGCTACCAGCAAGAGAAAATCAACCCCTACCACAAAGGCGAGAAAGCCAAGCAGGTGGAAGAGATGTTCAACAACATCGCTCCCACCTACGACAAGCTGAACCACCGTCTATCGTGGAATATTGACAGAGGGTGGCGTAAGAAAGCCATAAAGCAATTAGCCCCCTTTGCTCCCCAGACAATGCTCGATATTGCAACGGGGACGGGTGATTTTGCCATTCTTGCTGCACAGATGCTGCAACCCAAGAAGCTTATCGGTGCCGACATCAGCGAAGGTATGATGGCAGTAGGCAGAAAGAAAGTGGAACAATTGGGACTTCAAGACATTATCTCCTTTGACAAAGAAGACTGTCTGCAGCTCTCCTATCCCGACGAATCATTTGATGCCGTTACTGCTGCTTTCGGCATCCGTAACTTTGCTGATCTGGACAAAGGACTGAAAGAGATGTGCCGCGTGCTTTGCAAAGGCGGACACCTGAGTATTGTAGAACTGACAACACCTGTCAGTTTTCCCATGAAACAGCTCTTTCACGTCTATTCTCACACCGTGCTTCCCCTCTATGGACGTCTCATCTCTAAAGACAAAAGCGCCTATCGCTACCTCATCAAGACCATTGAGGCCTTTCCACAGGGCGAACGCATGACTGACATTCTAAAAGAAGCAGGATTTGAGGAGGCCAGTTTCAAGCGTCTCACCTGCGGAATCTGCACAATGTATTTTGCAACAAAATAAAAAAGATTGTATTATGGATAAGTACGGATTAATAGGCTACCCTCTTGGGCATTCTTTTTCCATCAGTTACCACAACCAGCGGTTTGCTGACGAGGGTATCAATGCAAGGTATTACAACTTTGAGATTCCCACCATCGACGATCTGGCGGCAGTCATCAGCAAGAATCCAGAGTTAAAGGGTTTGAATGTGACTATCCCCTACAAACAGAAAGTGATGCCATTCTTAGACTATATCAGTCCTGAAGCGCGAGCAATAGGTGCCGTGAACGTCATCCGTATTGTCCATAAAGGTAAGGAGGTGAGCCTACGTGGATACAACTCCGACGTAATAGGTTTCACTCAGAGTATAGAACCCATGCTTGAGAGTTACCATAAGAAGGCTCTTATTCTGGGAACAGGCGGCGCGTCGAAAGCCGTTGCCTATGGCCTGAAATCATTAGGTTTGGAGAGTGTGTTCGTCAGCCGATACGAACGTCCTGACACCATTCAATACGAACAAATAACACCCGAAGTAGTGCAGGAATACAACGTCATTGTCAATTGTACGCCTCTGGGTATGTTTCCCAAAACCGAAGAATGTCCTAAGTTGCCCTACGAGGCCCTCGACGAACGCAACATCCTTTACGACCTGATTTACAACCCCGACGAGACACTCTTCATGCACGAGGGTGCCGAACGAGGAGCCAACGTCAAGAACGGTCTCGAGATGCTACTCCTACAGGCCTTTGCCTCATGGGAATTCTGGCAAGGTAAAGAATAACTCGTTTCCATCATTCCACAACTCTATAGTTTCCACAAGCAATATGAACAACCGCTATATGCAACGTGGCGTGAGTGCCGCAAAAGAAGACGTACACAACGCTATCAAGAACATCGACAAGGGTATCTTCCCACAAGCCTTCTGCAAGATTATCCCTGATATTCTGGGCGGAGACCCAGAGTACTGTAACATCATGCATGCCGACGGCGCTGGCACTAAGTCGAGTCTGGCCTATATGTATTGGAAAGAGACGGGCGACCTCTCCGTATGGAAGGGTATTGCCCAGGATGCTATTGTCATGAACACCGACGACCTGCTCTGTGTAGGTGCTGTAGATAACATCCTCGTTTCCTCAACCATCGGACGCAACAAGATGCTCGTACCTGGAGAGGTCATTTCGGCTATCATCAACGGAACGGACGAGTTGTTGGCTGAACTTCGAGAGATGGGTATCGGCATTTGGCCTACTGGTGGTGAGACGGCTGATGTTGGTGACCTGGTACGTACCATTATTGTTGACTCTACGGTGACTTGCCGCATGAAGCGCTCTGATGTCATCAACAATGCCAATATTCGTCCAGGCGATGTCATCGTAGGTCTCTCTTCTACGGGTCAGGCTACTTACGAGAAGCGCTACAACGGTGGTATGGGGTCCAACGGTTTGACCTCTGCCCGCCATGATGTTTTCACCAAGTATCTGGCCGAGAACTATCCTGAGAGCTACGACCACGCTGTGCCCGACGAGCTAGTCTATAGTGGTAAGTATAGGCTGACCGATGCCGTTGAGGGGTCTCCCGTTGATGCCGGCCAGCTGGTGCTCTCTCCTACCCGCACCTATGCTCCCGTCATCAAGCGCTTGCTCGACGAACTGCGTCCTGAGATCCACGGTATGGTACATTGCACGGGTGGTGCCCAGACCAAGGTGCTTCATTTCGTGGGCGACAACTGCCGAGTTATTAAGGACAACATGTTCCCCGTTCCCCCACTCTTCCGTGCCATCCACGAGTGTTCAGGCACTGATTGGAAAGAGATGTACCAGGTATTCAATATGGGTCACCGCATGGAGATTTACGTTCGTCCTGAGATAGCCGACAAGGTGATTGCGCTCTCAAAGAGCTTCAATATCGATGCCCAGATAGTGGGTCATATTGAGGAGGGCAAGAAGAGCCTGACCATCAAATCAGAATTTGGAACTTTCGATTATTAATATGGATAATAACAGCATACTACAGAAATTAGACGGCTTGGAAGCTCGTTTCGAGGAAGTGTCAACGCTGATAACAGACCCCGAGGTGATTGCTGATCAGAACCGTTTTGTGAAACTAACGAAGGAATACAAGGACCTGGGCGACATCATGGATGCTCGCAAGCGTTATATTGCTTGTCTGAACGGCATCAAAGAGGCTAAGGATATCCTTGCCAACGAGACCGACCCTGAGATGAAAGAGATGGCACGCGAAGAACTCGCAGCCAATGAAGAGATTCAGCCCAAGCTCGAAGAGGAGATTAAGATTGCCCTCATTCCTAAGGACCCAGAGGATGCCAAGAATGTTCAGATGGAGATCCGTGCGGGTACTGGTGGCGACGAGGCCTGTCTCTTTGCAGGTGACCTCTTTAAGATGTACAAGAGCTACTGCGACTCAAAAGGTTGGCAACTCTCCATCACCAGTGTCTCTGAGGGTGCCGTAGGCGGTTACAAGGAGATTGACTTTGCCGTCTCTGGTGCCGATGTTTATGGCACGCTGAAATACGAGTCAGGCGTACATCGTGTACAACGTGTGCCTGCCACCGAGACGCAGGGCCGCATGCACACCTCTGCCGCTACCGTTGCCGTTCTGCCTGAGGCCGATAAGTTTGAGGTCCATGTGAACGAAGGCGAGATCAAGTGGGATACCTTCCGCTCTTCTGGTGCAGGTGGTCAGAATGTGAACAAGGTGGAGTCGGGTGTCCGTCTGCGCTATATGTGGAAGAACCCCAACACGGGCGAAACCGAGGAGATTCTCATCGAGTGTACTGAGACGCGCGACCAGCCCAAGAACAAGGAGCGTGCCTTGAGCCGACTCTACACCTTTATTTACGACAAGGAACACCAGAAGTATATGGACGACATCGCTTCGCGCCGTAAGAGTTTGGTGTCAACAGGTGACCGTTCTGCCAAGATACGCACCTACAACTTCCCTCAAGGTCGCGTCACCGACCACCGTATCGGCTATACCACCCACGATTTGCAAGGCTTCCTTGGGGGCGACATCCAGGGTATGATTGATGCCCTGACCGTTGCCGAGAATGCCGAGCGCATGAAGGAAAGTGAACTGTAAAACTCATAAGACCGACCCATAAGACCCATCAAATTATGACAAGACAAGAGCTAATACAACAGATAAAGCAGAAAAAGAGCTTCCTCTGCGTAGGTCTTGATACCGACCCGAAAAAGATGCCACAGTGCGTCTTCGACCTGCACGACCCCGTATTTGAATTTAACAAGGCTATCATCGATGCAACGGCACCCTACTGCGTAGCCTACAAGCCCAATCTGGCATTCTATGAGGCCTACGGACTGAAAGGTATGGAGTCGTTTGTAAAGACCGTCAACTACTTGAAGGAGAGCCACCCCCACCACCTCATCATCGCTGATGCCAAGCGTGGTGATATCGGCAACACTTCGCAGATGTATGCCCGTACCTTCTTCGAGGAGTACGATGTCGATGCCCTGACGGTGGCCCCCTATATGGGTGAGGACTCTGTCACGCCCTTCCTCCAGTATCCCAACAAATGGGTGGTGCTGCTGGCACTTACTTCCAACAAAGGTTCGCAGGACTTCCAGCTGTTCGAGGATCGTGATGGTCAGCGTCTTTTCGAGAAGGTGCTTGCCAAGAGTCAGCAATGGGGCAATGAAGAGAACATGATGTATGTGGTAGGTGCCACACAAGGAAAGATGTTTGAAGCCGTTCGCAAGGTGGCTCCACGTCATTTCCTGCTTGTTCCTGGTGTGGGTGCTCAGGGCGGCAGTCTTGAGGAAGTCTGCAAATACGGCATGAACGAGGACTGCGGTCTGTTGGTTAACAGCAGCCGAGGCATTATCTATGCTTGCAACGACGATCACTTTGCCGAAGTAGCTGGCAATGAAGCTCGCGCCTTACAACAGAAGATGGCAGAGCAACTGAAAAGACTATAAGAATTATTAATTCACAATTCTAAAAGGTGAGTGAGGCAAAGATCATCAACGACCCTGTCTTTGGGTTCATCAAGATACCACGCGGACTGCTCTACGGCATCGTGCGCCACCCGTTGTTCCAGCGTCTGAACCGCATCAACCAACTGGGACTGGCATCTGTGGTCTATCCTGGTGCACGCCATACGCGCTTTCAGCACTCGCTGGGAGCCTTTCACCTGATGAGCGAAGCCATACTCAACCTCCAACAGAAAGGCATCTTCATTTTTGAGAGCGAGGCCGAGGCTGTGCAGGCAGCCATCTTGATGCACGACATCGGACACGGTCCCTTCTCGCATGTGCTTGAGAACACCCTCATCAGCGGCATCTCCCACGAAGACATCTCGCTGATGATGATGGAACAGATCAACCGTGATCTGGGTGGTCAACTTAACCTGGCCATCAGAATCTTCAAGGACGAGTATCCCAAGCATTTCCTCCACCAGCTCATCTCCTCACAGCTTGATATGGACCGTCTCGACTACCTGCGTCGCGACTCGTTCTTCACAGGTGTTACAGAGGGTAATATCGGTTCTGCTCGCATCATTAAGATGCTCAATGTGATTGACGACCGTCTGGTAGTGGAACAGAAGGGAATCTACTCGCTGGAGAACTACCTGACTACCCGCCGACTGATGTACTGGCAGGTGTATCTTCACAAGACGGCTGTAGGCTACGAGAAGGTGCTGGTCAACATGTTGACACGTGCAAAAGACCTTGCCCGTCAGGGACAGCATGTGTTTGCTTCGCCAGCCCTCAGCTATTTCATTGAGAACGATGTCGATGCCCAGTGGTTTGCCGAGCACGACGAAGCCCTTCGCATGTACGAGGCCCTTGACGACAGCGACATCTGGAGTGCCATGAAAGCGTGGAAGTACTGTGACGACCGCATCCTCTCCATTCTTGCAACGAATATGCTCGACCGTCATCTGTTCAAGGTAGAAGTACTCGACGAGCCTCCTTCAGAGGAACGTCTGGCAGCTATCCGTGAAGAGATAGCACAAAAAATGGACATCGCCAGGAGCGATGCCCACTATCTGATGAGTCTTAATGAGATTCAGAAAGACATGTATTCCGTTGATGACGACGCTATCGGCATCCTTTATAAAGACGGCACTATTCGTGACATCGCCGAAGCTTCTGAGTTGCTCAACGTTGAGTTGCTGTCGAAGAAAGTACGCAAGTACTACCTTTGTTACCAGCGAACAAACTAAGCATTCAACTTATACACAACCGACTGGTAGCCATCGAGTTTCACCTCGACTGCTTCACCCTTTATCAGCACCATCGGACGATGCTCGTCAGTCAAGAGGTCAACGGCTTCGTAGGCTTTCTCCTGCATTTCCAGATAGCTGTAGGCATGGTCAGGAATACTGAGCTGCATGGTTACAGGTGCCTCGTCGAAGTTGGCAACCACAAGCATCAACTCCTTACCCACGGCACGCAGGAAAGCATACTGACGCTGGTATTGACGGTTCACGTACATCAGGTCAAACATACGGCCATTGCTGACAGCCTTTTCCGTACGGGCAATGTTCAGCACCTTCTTGTAGGCATCTACCAGCGCTTCCGAACCCTTGCCGGGCCCTATTGACCAATAGTCGAAGATGGTGGTACGTCCGTCGTGTCCGCTGAAGCCCTCAGTATCCATACCCTGCTCGCCCCACTCCTGTCCGAAGTAGAGCATGAAGGGATTCTTCTGCATCAGCGTGTTGACCACCAGTGCAGGCAGTCCCCTGCGTGCATCAGCAGCAAAGAAGTCGCTTGCCAGTCGCAGTTCGTCGTGGTTCTCCAGGAAGTAGAGCATGTGGTCCTGAATGTCGTCGTTCTGCTGCCAGGCCCATGAGATAGCCTCCGTGGGACGTTCATGACGAATGACACCAAACATCGTGTCGTACATGCCCACCTTGTCGTACAGATAGTCGAAGCCCGAGGCAATATAGCGGCGATACTCGGCAGGATTGTACACCTCACCGATGAAGATGATCTTGGGATATTGCTCGCGCACCTTTCCTGTGGCCCATGCCCAGAACTCGGCAGGTACCATCTCGGCCATATCGCAACGGAAGCCGTCAATGCCCTTTCCTGCCCAGAACAGCAGGATGTCGAGCATCTTCGTCCAGGTAGAAGGTATAGGGTCAAAATAGCCTATGCGACCGGCATAGTAGTCAACGCCATAGTTCAGCTTCACCGTCTCATACCAGTCGTTGCGCCCTGGGGCATTGTCAAAATGGTCGTTACCCGTAGCCTTGGCTGGCATCTCGCTATAGGGTTCCTTCTCACCGTGATAGACGTCGAAATAGGGTGCAAACGTCTGTCCGGGACAATAGTAGAAGTTGTTCTGCGGATCAAAGCCCTTGTCCTTGTCATCGTCCTCACCCAGATCCTTCACACCTGCAGGTTTGGCAATGCTCTTGTACTGACGTGCCACGTGGTTGGGTACGAAGTCGATGATCATCTTCAAGCCGGCACGATGGGTGCGACTCACCAGCTTCTCAAATTCCTCCATACGCTTCTCCACATCGACAGCCAGGTCGGGGTCCACGTCGTAGTAGTCGGTGATGGCATAGGGCGAGCCAGCCCTACCCTTCACAACAGCAGGATGCTGACGGGGAATGCCATACTGCGTGTAGTCGGTCATCGTGGCGTGACGAATGATGCCAGTGTACCACACATGCGAGACACCCATCTCACGAATCTGCTTCAGCACCTTCGGCGTGAAGCCATTCAGTTTGCCACAGCCGTTCTCTTCAATGGTACCAAACGGTTTACGCGTCTGACAGCTGTTGCCATACAGACGCGTAAAAATCTGGTAAATAATGATTTTCGAACCTTTCATTATACTTATTCACTTTTCACTATTCACTCTACCCTTCTATGCCATGAGCGCTCACTTCCTTATTGATTTTAGCAATCATACCCTGCAGGGCCTTGCCAGGACCGCACTCTGTGAAGTCGTCGGCACCGTCGGCAATCATGTTCTGCACACATTGTGTCCAGCGCACGCTACTGGTCAGCTGGGCAATGAGGTTCTGCTTGATCTCAGCAGGATCGGTATGGGGCTTGCCGTCCACATTCTGATAGACAGGACACTTCGGCGTGTTGAAATTGGTCTTCTCGATAGCGGCCTGCAGCTCGTCCTTGGCAGGCTGCATCAGGGGCGAATGGAAGGCACCACCCACCTTCAGGGGCAGGGCACGCTTGGCACCGGCAGCCTTCAGCTGTTCGCATGCTTCGTTGATAGCCTCCACGTTACCAGAGATAACCAGCTGACCAGGGTTGTTGTAGTTGGCGCAAACCACCACGTTACCCTCGCGGTTGATGCCGGCACAAATCTGCTCCACCTGCTCGTCGGCCAGACCGATGATAGCAGCCATTGTAGAGGGAGCAGCCTCGCAAGCCTTCTGCATGGCCATTGCACGGGCATAAACCAAACGCAGACCATCCTCGAACGACAGGGCGCCGGCAGCTACCAATGCCGAGAACTCACCCAGCGAGTGTCCAGCGGTCATAGCGGGCTGGAAAGCGTCACCCAGACAGATGGCCGAGATGACTGAATGCAGGAACACGGCAGGCTGAGTGACCTTCGTCTGCTTCAGGTCGTCGTCTGTTCCCTCAAACATAATATCTGTGATTCTGTAGCCCAGAATCTCGTTTGCCTTTTCAAAAAGTTCCTTAGCTTGTGCGTTGTTGTCATAGAGGTCTTTGCCCATTCCAACAAACTGGGCACCCTGACCAGGGAATACAAATGCTTTCATTTTCTGATGTATTAATAATGTTTTGCGGTGCAAAGGTACACATTTTTTATCACTCTACCAAGCATTACGTTTTTTTTTCCCAAATATGATGCAGATATCATTTTTATTTTGTAACTTTGCAATCGATTTTGAAGACTTTTATACACATTATTTTATAAACATCAATTTAAAGTTATGACAATCAACGAATTCAACTTTGCCGGTAAGAAGGCAATCGTACGTGTTGACTTCAACGTACCCCTGGACGAGAATGGTAAGATTACTGACGACACCCGTATCCGCGGTGCCCTGCCCACGCTGAAGAAGATTCTGGGCGATGGTGGTGCTGTCATCATCATGAGCCACATGGGCAAACCCAAGGGAAAGGTTGACGCCAAGAAGTCTCTGGGTCAGATCCGTGAGGCTGTTGAGAAGGCTCTGGGTGTTCCCGTTGCTTTTGCTCCCGACTGCGCTAAGGCTGCCGATGCTGCCAAGGCTCTGAAGATGGGTGAGGCTCTGCTGCTGGAGAACCTGCGCTTCTATCCTGAGGAAGAGGGTAAGCCCGTAGGTCTGGAGAAGGGTACTCCCGAGTATGACGAGGCCAAGAAGGCCCTGAAGGTTTCTCAGAAGGAGTTTGCCAAGACGCTCGCTTCTTATGCTGACTGCTACGTGATGGACGCCTTCGGTACAGCTCACCGCAAGCACGCTTCTACTGCTGTTATCGCTGACTACTTCGATGCCGACAACAAGATGCTGGGTCTGCTCATGGAGAAGGAGGTTCAGGCTGTTGACAACGTGCTCTCTAACATCAAGCGTCCTTTCGTTGCCATCATGGGTGGTTCGAAGGTTTCTTCTAAGATCGGTATCATCGAGAACCTGCTGGGTAAGGTTGACAAGCTCATCCTCTGCGGTGGTATGACCTACACCTTCGCTAAGGCTCACGGTGGCGAGATTGGTGACTCTATCGTTGAGATGGACAAGCTCGACGTGGCTCTGGGTGTTGAGGAGCTGGCTAAGAAGAACGGCGTTCAGCTGGTACTTGGCAGCGACTGCACAGCTACCAACGGTCTCGACTTCGGCACTATGACTGTCAAGGCTGGTGCCCAGATCATCAACTGCCCTGCCAACCAGGTTCCTGCCGGTTTCGAGGGTGTTGACGCTGGTCCTGAGAGCCAGAAGGCATTTGCCGAGGCTATCAAGGGTGCCAAGACCATCCTGTGGAACGGTCCTGCCG
>Ga0247610_10001899_pt1 | contig 25064 bp, 33 predicted proteins | sample 174DNAGHGhighgp2_FD_193483 | JGI IMG/M metagenome (GOLD analysis project Ga0247610, IMG submission 193483) | Sheep rumen microbial communities from Palmerston North, Manawatu-Wanganui, New Zealand - 1742 DNA GHGhigh gp2 | ecosystem: Host-associated > Mammals > Digestive system > Stomach > Rumen...
ATATCCAATCAGTCGATAAGTGTCTATTGATTTGATGAGGTCGTAGTAGCCCTCTATCTTCTCCTTGCCAAATTCTTTGTTGTCTGTCGAGGTTTCATTCGACAAGCCCCAGAAAATGATGCATGGGTGGTTGAAGTGCTGCTCTACCATGTCTCTGTACTGGATTTCCAGATGTGTGTAGTAGTCTTCCGGTAATGTCGACTAGAGCTTGTTGACACAAGGAACTTCTGTCTAGACGATGATTCCTAACCTGTCGCACCAGTCATACACTTCTTTTGGATGAGGATAGTGGGCAAGTCTGATGAAGTTGCATTTAAGCTCTTGTATAATTGCAAACTCTTGTGTGTAGTCAGTGTCATTAAGAGCGTTTGCTTTTCCAGCAAGGTCATCATGCATGCAGACACCTCTTAGCTGGTATGGCTGCCCATTCAGCAAGAAACCAGTGTATGTCTGTCCATTCACAACCTAGTCTATCACATATGAATAGTATCTCAAGCCGTAAGGACGTTCATATCTGTGGTACAAGTCTCCATTTTTGTAGATTTCAAGCTTCACATTGTAGAGATGTGGATCAATTGTTCCATTCCACAAGTGGAGATTGCTTCCTGTTATTGTAGTGCTGAATGTCTGCTCTTCGCCATTGCTTGTCTCTGTGTCAGTCCACTCATATGTGCCATCAGATATTGTGCATACAAGCTGTGCACCAGCTGGAACAGTAGTCTTTACATACACTGTTGCTGAAGAAGATGTCACGTTAGATGTGATGTGGAAGCCATCGTAGCCATACTTCATCGCTGGCAAACATGGGCTTGTGAACAGCTTCACATTGCCAAGCGTAGCATTGAAGTTGAAGTCACCTGCAGCCGGAGCCAGCGTCTGTCTAGTTGTGTTGCAAAGAGCAACTTTGATGTTGTTAGTTCCTCTATGGACATATTCACTGATGTCAAAGAAGAATGCGTTGTAGCCACCCCAATGGGTTCCAACTTTGACATCATCCACATAGATGTCTGCGCTCTGGTCGGCGTGCTGAAACCAAAGATAGGTTGGCTGCTTAGCTTTGAGAACTATGGAAGTCTCGAATGCAAAAGTTCCTTTTGAGTAGTTAGAAGAATGGCCATCTATTCTGTTGACTGAATAAGGTGTTTCAACTATGTTTCCGGCGTATCTCCATGTCGGAATGGACTTGTTAGACTGCTCAAACGGCGTCTCTTGCACATATACGCAATTTTGTGTGATTGTTGGGCTTGTATGGTTCTAGTATGATGAATATGTCTCTATAGTTGTGTCTTCAATGATAGTTATTGGCATCTGATACAGCTAGAATTCACCTGTCTAGTTGAGTCTGTAGTAGATTTCTGCGCCTTCGGTATTGCAGTCAATCTCAATTGTTTCACCATCAAATGATATCTCTGGTGCATACAGCAAGATGTCATCACTGACAATCCAGCCAGTTGGAATGCCGCTTGCGCCTGTTGGATATTCTGCTATTGGCTTGTCGCTAGACTTGACATACGTTCCGGCACCAGCGACATTAAGCGTCCAGTTCTCCATTACCTTTGACTTGTTGAATCCGCTAGAAGCACGGCATACTATGGTGTTCAGCAATGCGCATCCTTCGAACATATGTCCATAGCAGCTAGCAACTAGAGTTGTTGCTGGAAGCTCAGGTGCCTTCATTATGCTGCATTGCTCAAACATGTACCAATAGCATTCAGTTGCAAGTGTTGTTGCTGGCAGTGCAGGTGGAGCAACGAGTGTTGTGCACCAGCTGAACATTGCGCGGTAGCAGTCATTCTTCATTGTCAATGCCGGAAGAATGAGATTTCTTGCAGAGACCACGAGAGATTTCTTGAAGATTGAGCAGAACTAGTATGTAGAGTTGGTCAACTCAGAGTTGGAAGCAAAACCATCTCCATACAGCAAGCTCATTATGTTGCCTTCAATGTCGAACTGTGCAGTTCCACCCTCGAATCCAGAATATACACTCTTGCTAGTTGCATATGTAGTGTTGTCAGCTCTGAACTGCACCATGTCATTTGCAACAACATTAATTGTTGCTCCTTCCGCAGTAGATGTGATTGAAGTCCAGCTTCCATTGTTGACGCTGTATTCTATTGTCTTCGTCAAGCCGCCAAAAGCTTTCCATGAAATTGTGCCAGGAGAAAGAACTTTGAACGTGAGGTAGTCTTTGCTGTAGTCATGCTCAGGCGTGTACTCATATGTCTCAGTGACTGTGTTGCTTGTCTAGCTCTTGTATGTCGAGTAAGCTTCAACAATAGTGTCCTAGCTGATAGTGAATGGCTCCACATATGACACAAAGTTTCCAGTCTAGTTAAGTCTGTAGAATACGTTTGCTCTTGGTGTAGTGCAGCTTATGATCACGAGATTCTCATCGCATCTCATTGTTGGTGCAGAGAGAACAACTGGGACATATGTGCATTCTTCAGACACGGTCTCACTCTAGCTCTAGTCAATTATTGCATATGCATATACGGTGACAGTAGCATTTATCTCAAATGGAGACTCATATTCCTAGAACTAGCCAGTTGTACCAATTCTGTAGAAGATTGATGCACCAGAAGTAGAGCAGTTTATTTCAACATATTCGCCATCACATGTTATCAGTGGTTCTTCTATTCCATCATCATATATGAATGTCTGTGTTGCTGTTTCACTTGTGTAGTTGTTGAGCTTAGAGTAAGCGTGGATTGTCGTGTCTTGCGTTATCTATATTGGCTCTGTATACTGGATGAACGGACCTGTGCTTCCGGCTCTATAGTAGATTTCAGCGCCAGATGTCTCGCACAGTATAGTGATTATATTGTCAGAATACATGAATGTCGGAACAGCCGGCGGATGCGTTATCTTCTGCAAAGAGAAATTAAGCACATTTATCTTAGAATACCTGTATGGCTGGGCGTTTTCGTCTAACGCGCATCCAAGACATACGGTCAAGTATCTTAGCTCAGGCAAGTCTGGGAATAGATAGTTTGATGAATATATTTTTTTATTGCTTATTAGCTCTTGAGCGACAAATGTGTTGCTGAACAACGTCGGGTCATATGTCACATGGAAGTTGAACTCTGCTATCTTGTTTGCGACTACCCAGTTGGCGGTATTTGGATTCACTGTTGTATTTGTATTGCTTCCAAACTCGAACTGCGTTCCTAATGTGATGTTTTTTGCCGTGTTGACATGACGTATCTGGAATCCATACCATGGAGATGGATTGGCCCTCTTCATGGTCAGGATGTTATGATGTCCTTCATTCTGGTTTGGCGGCTAATCGGTGAAGTCGATTGTGAAATGGAGATCCATAACAAAACCGTCTACTGAGTTGAATCCATAGAATTCAGTGTTTACGGCATCTTGATCTAATGGTTTTGTTCCTTCTTCATTGCCAGATGTGTCAATAGCATACCCAGTTACTACTTCATCTCCATTTTCATCATAAGCAATAATCTGTGTAGAAGCATTTCCATCGACATCGACGCCTTCATTGACTTTAGCCGTTGGATCACCTTCAGTATCATAGCTTATAGTAGTAGATGTGCTTGAGCCATCTGTGCTGGTCTCTTTCTCTTGCTAGCTTGTTGTTCCATCCTAGTTTGTTGTTGTTGCAGACAAAGTGCTTGAGCCGTCCTAGTTCTCCACTAGTGTAGATTCAGTCTAGCTTATGAACCCATCATTTCTTACGGTAGTTGATGATGTGTTAGTTGTTGTAGTTCCATCGGGATTCTATGTTGTTGTCGACTAAGATGTAGTTATAGATCCATTTTCATCTATTGTAGTTTCCGATGAAGTGTTTGCTGCATATTCAACTTCTATGTTTTTAGTGCATGAGTAGTTGTTGTATGTTGCAGCTATTGCTACATGTCCAGATGATGTGATAGTTATATGTCCAGAATTGTCTATTGTTGCATGAGATTGTCCGGAAGTTATGCTCCATATCGGCTACACAATTGAAGAGTTGTATGTTGCAATAGCATTTCCAGATTCTCCAGCAATCTTTGGAGCACATTCAATTGCTAGCTCATTGTCATATGATATGTTGATTCTTTTAGTTGCAGAATTATTATTGTATTCACAATAAATGATTATATCTGCATCAACAACTCCTTCAGCTATAGCTATCTTTCCATTTTCATTCATTGTTGCATAGTCACTTCCAGACATCAATGTCCATTGTCCGGCAACAATATTTCCATCGTATGTGCACTAGCATTGGATGCTTCTGCCAACATATGAATCTTCCATAGATATAGCAAATGATGACTATTTCAACAAGCCATCATTTATTCTCAATTTAATTAGACTTCCTCTGAAAAGATATTGTTTAACCATATATTTTACTTACTTTTTAGTAGATCTTCAATTGGTATTCTGGTCATTCTGACATCATCAATGATAAAGGCAAATCCATTCTTTCTCACACCAACATCAGATGCTGGAAATGAATATACATATGGATACACAAACATTCTAGTCTCTAGTTCAAGTTCTTTTAGACGATGGCATCCAGCATCTAGATCATTTTTGAACAATTGCATTTTCTTGAGCAAGTTTTTCTCTTTTGACAAGTTCAAATGGCAGCAGCCATGAAGTGCTAGATGGCAGAATGGAAGCCGCAAAAGCTCTTTGAGTTGAGAGACTTTCATAAAACCACACATTGCAGTCAATGAAGTTCTCAACTTATCTGCATCGGCTAGTGTTTGGATGCTAGCATTGCAAGCATCATGCAAAACATTAGATTCAACATCATGCAACTAGTTGAACAAGTTTTCAGAAGCATAAAGACCACTTGAGAATCCTAGAATGCAATCAATAGCCATTGACTTGAAGAAATCTTGGTTTTCTTTCAAGAAGCTGTACTGTGAAAACAGACAATCATCAAAGAAGACAATATCGCCAACCCGTAAAAAGTCTACTATTTTTTGTCCTAGTAGATGAGTATGGTGAATTACAACTCTTCTTCTCTAAGATAGATTTCTTAGGTTCAACTCCTTCATCTCAATAATATTGTATGTTTATCTTGTGATACAATAAATGTTATGAGATTATGGCATCAAAAACTTATTCCATATTTAGATAAAAAAAGACTTTTTGGGCAGCATCGAGAATGTTGTGCTCTTAGAGGAAAAGGCTGGGGCAAAAAGCATAGTGTTGTTGACTATGTATTCAAATATAGACTAGATCGTCTATATGCATATCACTGTCTTGTCATGCATGAAATGGCAAGACAATTCAATGCAAGAATTGATGCTAATTGGTATAATCGGCTGTATCGAGGAAGGAATATGCCTAAAGCAACATTGGTTGATGTTGGAAGCTATGTCTATGGATATGATAGAGACACTAAAAAATCTACTACTATCTATCCAGAGCACAATGATAGATATTTGTTTGAGTGTTTGTTGAATTTGAAATCTAAAGGTGCAAATCTTGTAAATGGAGAATCACTTGAGCATATGCTTTTGCAGTTGGCATTGAAAGGAATAAAGTGACAATGAATACAAGACTTTTAAAATGGTGGAAATTAGTTTATAAAGTCAGTAGACTTGAAACTAAGTTCTTTACATTGCAAAGCGCATACAGAACATCACTTGGAGATTTGTTTTTCTGTTTGTTTATCAAGCATCATCATCTCTATGAAACTATAAAGCTTGAATGTGATGTTGTTGGGTGTTCTTGTAGGTTAATTTGGAGAAAAGAACATCCACTTCATGCTAAATATGCTCCATCATATAGAGTCAAATCTAGATTTGCAAGCTTTCTCAATCATGGAATAAATTTAGATTTTGCATCGATGTATCCAGTGTCTTTAATTAAAATAGATACAACAATCAATCTTTCTGAAGATATATCAAAAATTGGTAGTTAAATTTTAGTCTACACTCATAAAATTGTTGCATATTATGCAAGAAGCTAATCCAATTGTAGCAACAAAGATTTTGACTTTAGATTCAACTTTTGAATTTGAAGTCAAGAAAGATTGTAATAAAATTTGGAAGCTTAAAGATGGTTTAACTTTAGATGTTGAGCTTAGTAGCCAATATGAAGGAATTCTTGAGTTTACTATTCCAACTATTGCTAGTGATGGCTACATTGATTTGAGAGAAGAAAACCCGGAGACAATTGAGTCAGCATTGAAGACTCAATTTGGATTTGAGATTGCAGTCTATGCTTTAGAAAGAGATGAGAAGCTTTCACCAAAAGCTCTAGAACTCAAGAGAAAGCTTCTAGAATTCTTTGAGAGAAAGGAAATTAGCAATGTCTAAAGAATGGCTTAAGTTGTTGACATTGAGACATTCATGCAGAAGTTTCAAGCAAGAAAAACTTCCAAAAGAGATAGTTGACTCAATTCTAGAATATGGAAGATTTGCAGCATCTGCACATGGAGCTGAAAATACAATTACGCTTCTTCTAGAATCTTCAAGCTCTAGAGCTATATGTGAAGAAAGAGCGTCATTCTTCATGGGTGGATTTAAGCATCCATTCTATAATGCTCCACATGTTGCTGCTATTCTTTCTAAGAAGAATGACAGTTTGAAATGTGGTGCATTTGATGGCGCACTTGTTCTTGGAAACATGATGCTAGCTGCGACAGCATATGGAGTTGGATCTTGTTGGATAAACACCGCTCAGTATGATACCGAATTTCAACCAGAGACAAATAGTGCACTTTTAGAGTTGACTAATGATCTTGGTCTTGGAAAATCTTGGGATGGCATTGGATATCTAGCTTTTGGCTGGCCTAGTGATCCAAATTTCTATGCAGATTTTGTTAGAGTGCCTCCACAAGCTGGAAGGATTTTTGAAGTTTGATAGACAAAACAAATGAAGATTTTAGCAACATCTGATATGCATGGAAATTTGGACAATCTTGATTTGTCCAAAGTTGATTTAGCTGTTTTTGCTGGAGATATTGCTCCACTTAGAGGAATGGGAGCTTGGGATGTTTATGACCAACTGAAGTGGATGAACACAAAATTTGTAGAGTTTTGTTGCAAATGGCCATCTACTAAGATCATTTTTGTTCCTGGAAATCATGATTTCTTTCCTTTGATAAAAGAGAGGTTTGGCTATAAGCTTCATGGGAAGAATCTCAATCTTGATCTGGCTTCAAATGCAACAATGCTCATTGACAAGCTCATTGAAGTCAATGGGTTGAAAGTCTATGGAACTCCTTGGGTTCCAATCATTTCATATCGCTGGGCATTTGAAGCTGAAAGTGACAAGCTCAAAGAAAGATTTTCAATGATTCCAGAAGAGGTTGACATTCTTGTAACACATACACCACCAAGATTCAATCATCTTGGAATTTCGCTTGAGTATGGAGTTGATTCTGAGAATTTTGGATGCGGCGAACTAGCTGATGAGATTTTCAAGAAGAAGCCAAAGATGTGTTTTTGTGGTCATATTCACTCTGGAGATCATCAAATGAACAAACTAGGATCTTCAGAGATTTGGAATGTTGCACGGGTTGATGAGTCATATGATATTGCATATGAACCAGCAATCATTGAGCTATGATCAAATATGAGATTCCAAAGAAGAAGAGCCAAAAGATTTGGCAAGCTATTGATGCAGTATATCATAGCACTACATGGCAAGACATGTGGATGAAGATTGATTTAAATGGTCTTAAGATGGATTGTGATGCTTTCATGATGCTTTGCAACACTCTTTGCTATCATTATGGGTTTTGGGTGCATACAAAGCCAAGATTTCTGGCATTCAAGAAGTTTCTTAAGCTTAAGCGAGAGAATCCACTATCAAAAGTCAAGATGCAGAAAAAGACTTTAAATGCTGTAAAAGCTGAAGTTGAATGGCATGAAACTGAGATGTTTTTAGATCCTGTTCGGCGAACTCAAGGACGAATTGATGAGGTACGAGCATGGAAAAGTATACAACATATTCTTGAGAAATGCCAATCTGAAATATCCATAAAGAAATGACAGCTATTGATGACTTCAAAGAGTTGAAATCACTTTTTTCTAAGATTGATTTTAATGACTATAATTTAAGAGAGCAGATATTTGCTGAAATTGACAAAGTTTCTTCAAGCTATTTCTTTTATAAAGATGGATTTTTGAATGGACGAGATTCAGATGATGCTAAAGGCTGCAGATTATGCAAAAATGATGAAGAGGATTTCATTCGCATAGATTTAGAAGAAGGATTGTAAGGTATAATGGGACATCCAAAGACATATCCAATCCAAATATGGTTTCTTGATGATGATCTTCAAAAGTCTGCAGAATATCAAACTAACAAGACCTTATTGAAGTCAATTGATGGATGTTATCAAGCTCTTGTTGCTGCAAGACTATATTTTATTGGAATAAGGACAAAGACGTTTTTCAAGCATTATTTTTCAAAAGATCTAGCACATGAAACAATGGAGAGATTTTTTCCAGAGTGGCCTCTCAAGAGAAGGCCAAGTTTCCAGAATTATTCTTCAAAAGCAAGTAAATGGTGCAGAATGTGCAAAGAGCATTATGACTATATCAAGAGTTGCTTGAGAAATCTTCTTGATGAATACCAGTTTAGATTCAAGAAAGAGCATGGCATAGCTAAGTTCTTAGATTGGCTTGATGTTGATGCACCTAAGCTTGAGATCCCTGAGGCTCATTTATCTAAGATTTCAATTCCATGGAAGTGCTTGAATCCTAGATGGCGCAGGAAGGTTCTAGTAGACGGCTATAGACAGCAATTAGTACATTCATTTGAAGATGATGATGCATTCAAGGCTTATGCAGGTTGTCCTAGAGACATTCCTCCATTTGTAAATCAGCATTTTAAGCTAGATACCCAACAATGGCTATAATTTTTAGAAAAAAAATCTTAGATTTTTTTGGTTTACAAAAATAATTTCCTAAGAATTTTTCATTTATTAGAAAATCATTATCAAGGATATAATAATGCTATAATCAAATTATGGATGACTAATGAAGATCAAATATAAGAACAATAAAGTGGCAAACATTAAATTAGTTGAAAGAGATAGAAGATGGAATTGGACTCAATCAAAGGCAACCAGAACACAACAAAGCTTATTCAATATTTGAAGACCCAAGAAAAGCAGTATCCGCCGCTTGATTACAATGCTGAGCGTGAGATGATTGAAGCAAATTGCAAGAATCGTGACAAGTTAGAGCGTCTTCTTTATCTTCATAATGTCAGGTTAGTGTTTTGTCAAGCTAAAAACTGGAAGAGAAAGGTGAATGAGTTTGATGAAATGGTGCAAGATGCTTTGAATGGTCTTGGTGAAGCTTGCAGGAGATTTGACCCATGGAAACAAGCTCATGATCCAAAGACTGGCGAACCAAAATTCATGCCGGATGGAAGCCCAGCATATGTCAAGTTCACAACATTTGCAATGCCATGGATCAATAAGATGATCTTAGAGCGATTTTACAAGAAGAATGTTGAAGTTGAGCGTAATTCAATATCAATGAGCACTCCAGCAGCTATAACTTCATCAAAGAGTGATGGAAGAGAGACAGCAACTTTAGAAGACTATATTCAAGAATATATTGAACCATCATGTCTCAATCAAAAGACGTTGACAAATCAGCTTTCAGCCGAAGAGCAAACCGCTATATGCAAGAACTTGTACAAGATGCTTGAAGAAGATCACAGTTTGTCAGCAACAGATCGTGCCATATTCAATGACATGTTTACAAACAATAGCTCAAGAGAACTTCTTTCAAGAAAATATAGAGTATCAAAGAAATATGTTGATGAACTAAGATCTAAAACACTGAAGAAGCTTAAAAGTGTTTTAGAGAATGAATACCATATTCATAGTTTTAGTGATTTGTATTCAGCATGATTTGGTTTATTTTTAGGTTTCTTCCATAAAATATTTAAGTAAGAATAAGCAAACTTAAGAAGAACAAATATGCAGCAATTCAGAAATGTGATTTATTTAGCCGACACTAGTGGCACTGGCCTTTGGAGAAGAATTTTTCAAGCTAATGCGGTAAATTGCCTTGGAAGCTAGTTGAACATAACAAATACAACAACTCAAACACCTGTACTTGATTAGAATTATTATCGAGGTGTGACTTCAGTGACAATTCAACGATGGATCAATGATGCACAACGCGATTTGGTCTTGAGATTCTTGAAGCCATTGATGGATGCTAATTCTGGATGGCTCATATATGAAATTGATGACAATATGGCTGCTCAGCATATTCCGAAATTCAATCGTGGACGAGCAGCATTTGAATCACCATAGATTCAAGAGAATATTAGATTGATGCTCAATGCTGCTGATTTTGTGACAGTTACAACGGATTATTTGAAGAATTTCTATCATGAGCATTATGGTGTGCCATTAGACAACATAATATCAGTTCCAAATCTTCTTCCAAAATGGTGGTTTGGGGACCGATATGATCCAGAGAGAAAAGTGTAGCAATATTCACATTTCAAAGCAAAGCCAAGAATAGGAATTGTTTCATCACTTTCACACTACAACATTGACAATGTTAGAGTAGACAAAGATGGAAAAGCGGCTCGTTTGAAGAAGCAGCCAGATGGTTCTGAAGTTTGGGTAAATGAGAGTAATCAAATTGTGCCGGAGAATGAGACAACTTTGATCAAAGATGACTTTGATGAAGTTTGTGATTGCATTCGTTCTACTGTGAATGACTTTCAGTGGGTGATGTTTGGTCATTGTCCACCAAAGATTGAAGATCTTGCAAAGAAAGGCAAGATAGAAGTTCATGGAGGAGTTCCGCTTTTGAACTATGCTTCAATGCTTGAGAATTTGCAACTTCAAGCAATTGTAGCTCCAATAGCTGACATTGAATTCAACAGATGCAAGTCATTCATAAAGACCATGGAATGCGCTGCAATTGGTGTTCCACTGTTTGCATCTAACTATGAGCCATACAAGAGAGTTATGCCAAAAGAGCAATTGTTCAGCAACAATGATGAGCTGAAGGACAAACTCATGAAGCTGAAGTTTGGAACAGGTGGACATGGAACTTCGGCAAACATCTACAGAAAGATCATTGATGCACAGTGGAAGTGGCTCAACTCTCCATGTCGTGAAGGTGACTTCAATCTCAAGAATTTTTGGCTAGAGGATAATCTTCAGATTTGGATTGACTTGTTTAGATTGAAGTAGAAGACTTTAAATGCTTCTCTTGACTCATTTGTCACTCAAAATGAAGCACGAAAGAAAGCTGAAGCTGAGAAGATAATCAAGAAGTCGGCATCCGGTGAAGCTATCATCACCCTCTAATGGTTTATGGTAAATATTTAAGATTAAGGATGATAGTTGAATATGGCAAAGAAATACAAAAAAGAAGAGATTCTTGAGAGCATCTCTAAGTGGGCTAACTACTTGATTGAGTCAAAGCAAATGACTAAAGCTGAAGTTAAAGATTTCTTGGGAGAAGGACTTCTAAAATCTCTCGGTTCAAAGATTTCTGGAGCTATTAAATCTGGTGCTGAAGGTCTTGGAAATCTAGCTAAATCTACTGGAGAAGCTATTCATGATGTATTTCTCAAGAATGATGGAGTAAAGAAGTTTCTTGAATGCTTGAAAGCAGCTGGGGATGTAGATATCAATAAGCTAAAAATGACAGCTATCATTGGAGGAGTCAACTATCCAATACTTGACATTGATATTCCAAAACAATACAAGAAGGTTTTAGTTCTCAACATCAATCCAGAAATTAAAGATTTCAAGAACACATTGACTGTTGGTGCTCTTAAAGAAGTCATTAAAGCTGCCGGAATCAAGAAGATGTCTGCTGGAATTGATGGAATTGTATGTGGAACTCAAGTTTCAGATAAAGTCAATGAAGCATCCGCTAAGAAGTCTAGCAAGAAAGCCGGACCTGAAAAAGCAAATGAACCTCCAAAGAATGGGCCAAAATTCAATGAGACCCCAGTTCAAACAACAAGTGGCGATAAGATTTTGATAGCTGATAAAAACAAGCTTCTTGATGTCAAATATGATGGAAAGCAATTTATAGGATTTGTGTTTGATAAGTCTAAAGAAGTTAAGAAAGCTGAAGCGGCTGATGATGAAATTTTCACTTGATGCTTGAATCATAGATGAAGTTGATGAGGAAGCTAATATTAGCTTCCTCATTTAGTATTTAGCCATAAAATATTATGTATGTATAACAGAGAAGCAGCGATTTTTAATCATATAGTTGGAAATCTGGAATTTGCAAAAAAGTTAGCTAAATCACTTGAAGATTCCAGAGCATTTGACAAAATCACAATTTTCACTAGAGATGCTAATAGTGAAAATGAAGACCTTGGGATAAAAGTGATTCCAGAATCATGTGATAGTATTTCAAAAGCTAGAAATTTCATAAACATGTCATTTAAAGCAACTAACTTCACTGGACATCTTCATGTAATTGAAGATTCTGTTGAGTTAGATAGTGATCCAAAAGCATTCTTAGATGCTCTTGAGAAAGCTATGGCTGTTCTTGATTATGATGTATGGTTGAATGCTTCATGTGATCCTTGTAACTATGTCTATTCAAAGTTCAATCCAAGACTAGCCGTTGATTTAGATCGACCAGAAGTCAAGTCTTTAGGACTTTCAAGCAAGATTTTGTTCACTAGCCATTCTAATACTGCATGGATGTGCTATGACTTTTCAAAGGCTAGTGATGATCTACTGAAGTTCAATGAGAGTTTCACTATTCCAATGTTCATGATAATTGAGTTTCTTGCAAGACGTAAAAGCACTAGAACACCAGATCAACTCTATAGAATGAACATGTATATGACAATCCCAGAAGAGGTTGGGGTGTTTCATAGTGAGCCATTGCCTATTAAAGATGATCCAAAATCTGAAGCAATGGCCGAGGAAGATAAGATTTTCAAGTCACTTAATGTAGCTTTTGCTCCAGATAACAACATTGATGAAGTTCTTGAATGTCTTTGGAATAAGTTGAAAAGCAAAATTGGATAATCATTAGAATGGAACAGTAAAAATATGACAACAATAGAATTTGACAAGAAGTTGAAATGTGGAAGTGATTTTGTAGCTGTTAAAGTTTTAGCCAATGATGAAGAGATGAATATTGGTGGAATATATTTGCCAGATTCATTTCAAGCTAATGGTCGTTTAGCATTTTGCTTAGTAGAAGACATTGGCAAGAATGCTTCAGAGAAGATTGGAGTCAAAGTTGGAGATTATGTCATGATTGACAGATTAGCAACTTTTGCTTGGACAGCTCCTTCTGCAGCTTTAAAGTATGATAGCGTGATATGCAAGACAAATTCAGATAGAACTGAATATTTTCCACTTGAAGGCAGCATGTTTGTTGAACCGGATCAGAAAGATGACATAACTGATGTCAATGGAATATATGTAGCTAACTATACAAAGCGGTTGAATACTGGTGTAATAACAAAAATTGGTTTTGAAAAAACAGATGAATGGCCATTCAAAGTTGGAGATCGAGTCATGCTAGTCAAGGGCGGAGATCAAATACAACTTGGTGACAAGATAGTTCATATTTTCAAGAAAGAAATGATTATTTGTACAATAGAAGATAGATGAAGGAATAGATGACTATGGATAATGCAGATATATTGGCAACTATGAAATCAACCAAAGATCAATATGGTTTTTTGAATGCTTTGTTTGATGATTATAGTTTGTGCAAGACTGAGTTAGCTAGAAATGGAATAATGAAAGCTATCAAGGTACTACTTGAGAGAATCAATGATGAACATATAAAGCTAATTGAGAAGACTATATCTCTGGATAAAGAGTTAGCTGAAACAAAAGCAAAATTGCCAAAGACAAAAGAAGAGATAGCTAAAATTCTTCATGATGCTGGATTTCATGAGTTGGAAGAGGTTGAAGGTGGAACTTGGCATCATGGACTTCCTTCTCCAGAGCTTACACCAAAAGAATATGCGGAGCTTTATAGAAGGCTTTATGGTGAGATGACTAAATCTGATGAGAAGAAGCTTGATCGTGAGATAAAGAAGTTGGATGAACAAAAAGCTGAAGAGGAGATAGCTCAAATTAAAGCTTCAGAGAAGGTTTTAGAAGACAAAAACCTTGAAAACAATGAAGATAAAGAACTTGATCCAGCAAAGCAGATGACACCTGAAGAATTTTTTGATTCTGACAAATCCTCTGTTAATGATAAAAAGATAGAAAATAATAAAAAATCAAAAAGTAAATCAAGTCAATCAAAATCAAAAAATAAGAAAGTTGTTAAGAAAAATCAGAAATAATGTCTAAAACATTATATTATGATAAATAAGTTAAAGCAACAGTAACAAGAAAGTGAAATAATAATGAAGAAGATGCTAACAGCGCTTGCGCTTATCGCAAGTATGACAGTAAGTGCGGCAACAACTGTGGTATATGATTTTGCTACAGTTCTTAAGTATCCAGCTATTGGTAAGACAGCATTTGTTGGTTCATCAACAAAGGCTGCCGGAACTTTGACTATTACAACTGTAGATGAAACTAATACTACAGCTGTTCTTAAGTTGAAGTTGAAGAAGACTGGCGCAACATATACTCTTATTCCAGAAGATGCATCAGAGATTGCAATTTTTGGAAAGAAGGGAACTGACTGTGCGCAGACAATTAAGTTTGTAAATGAGGATCCATCAGAAGGTCTTATTGAACTTACATTTGCTGGATGGGGAGTATTGAAGACAAAGACTACTGGTGGATGCACTCCATGTGGTGATACAACTGAGTCATGCTCACGTGTCACTAAGATGCAGGGAGTAGTTATTGGCAAGTACATTTGTCCATGTGGTGGTTTATTCCAGTCATGGGATGGAAGTTGCTACATTGATCCAACTGATGAGGTTCAGGAGATAACAGTTTTTGGTACTCCAGCAAAGCTTGCTCTAAAAAGTGTTGATGGCGGTAAGTGGAAGTAATCTAAATTAAGATAATAATTGTTGCTTAAAGAAAGTCTTGGACATTGTCCAAGACTTTCTATGTTTATACAGTATAAGCATGAAAAGAATAATTCCTCAAAATGGACACCTTCTTTGTAAAATGGTAGAAGGAAAGACAAAAACAACTACTGGATTTGTCTGTGAAGTTGAAATCATTCCAATTTATGAGATTTTAGCTCTTAGTGATCCACCAAGTTTAGCTGGAATAGGAGATGGATTGCTCAAGTTGAAAGTTGGAGACAAGATTGTTTGTAATTCAACTGGAACAAAAGTAGAAGATGGAAACAATGAAGTTCTATTTCTTTTCAAGTTGGAGAATGTTGCGGCTAAAGTCATAGAGTGAATATCGATAAACAACAATGAAAGAGAACAACATGACACTGAAATATTGTAAGACGCGTAAAGTTAAATCACCATTGAGAGCACATCCATTTGATGCTGGAATTGATCTATATGTTCCAGAAGATTTGACATATGATGTGATGAAAGAGAAGTTGGCAGTTGTCAAGGAAGATATTGAAGTTGAATATGATGGAAAATTCATCAAATCAATGAAGTTGCAACCTGGTCAGTCAATTTTGATTCCAACTGGACTTCACGTCAAAGTTCCAGAAGGATATGCATTGATTCTTTTTAACAAATCTGGTGTAGCTAGCAAGAAGCATCTTCATGTTGGTGCATGTGTAATAGATCAAAACTATGAAGGCGAGTGTCATATAAATCTAACTAATGTTGGAAATGAGACAATGTCAATTGAAGCTGGAGAGAAGATAACACAAGGCCTCATCATTCCAATCAACTATGCAATCACAGAAGAGATTGATACAATTGAAAATCTCTATGCTGGTTCTGATCATGATCGTGGTGCTGGTGGTTTTGGAAGCTCTGGAACTAAGTAAGCAAGGGGAAATAAACAATGACTGAAGAGCTTCTAGAGACAATTCTCAACAATTCTGAATTCACTGAATGCATAAATGATGCTGCTCCAACCCAAGTAAAGATCATTCAAGATTATAAGCCGCAGATGAAAGAGCTGCAAGCTAGATACCTTGAGCTTATGGAAGAAGCGGACTATCATGGTGTCAGTGAAATCAAGCAAAAGTTGAGGCTTGACAAGAAAGATGAGACGGCAAAGATTGACTACAATTCTTGGAAGAAGAAAGTCATGAATGAGTTTAAAGCAACATTGAAAGCACTTGAGATAGGAAGCAGTGCTGATAAAGTTGCAAGTGTCTCTACTATCTATGTTGCTGGAAGAATGCTCAAGTACATTGGAAGAACTGAGATTATCAACAATGCACTTGGTGATCAAAGCACAACTGTTAGATTCACTGATCTTGAGAGTATGAGTGAGCATTTCAAGAAAGAAGATGTCAAAGCCCAAGTTGCTGAGATATTCAATCAAGCAGAGCAATGCCAGCTAAATATTGTCCGGGCACAAAATCAAATCAAGTTTGATGCGTATGAGAAACTTCCTAGTGAGCTAATTTTTGATCCAAAGACAAATAAAAGTGGCTTGAAAGCAAACAATTTCTGTGCTTTAGTTCGTCATAAAGCAATGGGAATGATAAAAGATGCTGATGGTTACACTAGATATATCAGCCAGCAAGTTGACAACACAAATGCTAACATTGATCGTGAAGAGATAATGCTTGGCAAGACAAGACAAATGTAATCTAACTTGGTAACATCTAATTGTTAGATGAAAAACAAGTGAGGTGACTGTGGTAGAAGTCAAGACGGAAGATAATAAGACTCTTGGATTTGGTGATGGACAATTTCAAGTCATTGCTGGACCATGCAGTGTTGAGTCATATGAACAGGTTCTTGGAATAGCAAGAGCAGTCAAAAGTGCTGGAGCAACTCTTCTTAGAGGTGGTGCTTTCAAACCTAGAACTTCTCCGCGTTCATTTCAAGGACTTGGTGTTGAGGGATTGAAGATTTTAAGTCAGGTCAAGCATGAAGTTGGCATTCCAGTTGTCTCTGAATTGATGGCCATTGAAGATCTTCCAGAGTTTGAAGATATTGATGTTATTCAAATTGGTGCAAGAAACATGCAAAACTTCAGGCTTTTGAAAGAGATTGGAACACAAACTCAAAAACCAATTATTTTGAAACGTGGGTTATCAGCAACAATAAAAGAACTAGTTCTTGCTGCTGAATACATTTTAGATGCCGGAAATCCAAATGTGATTCTTTGTGAAAGAGGAATTAGAACTTTTGAAACCGAGATGAGAAACACTTTAGATCTTGGAATAGTTCCGGTGATTCATCGGCTTTCAGCACTTCCAATCATAGTTGATCCATCACATTCAACCGGAAAAGCTTGGATGGTTGAAACTGCAGCGGTATCTGCAACGGCAATTGGAGCTGATGGTCTCATCATTGAAGTTCACAATGACCCAAAGAATGCAAAATGTGATGGAGATCAATCTCAAACACCAGAGATGTTTGAAACCACAATGAAAAAAGTTAAAGAAGCTAGAGAATTAGCAATGAAATGGTGGGGTGTAAAGTAATGGAAGATCTATTGGCAGAACTTCGCAAGAAGATTGATGATATAGATGAAGATATTCTTGCTCTTGTCTTGAAGAGATTTGATCTTGTAGATCAAGTAGCAGATGTCAAGAAAGCTAACAAAATTCCGGTTTTTGTTCCTGGAAGAGAAGATGAGATTCTTGATAGATTGGTAAGTGGAATTGACTCTAAATATTCTTCATATGTCAGAGATTTGTTCACTAGCATTCTTGACATTTCAAAGAGATATCAAATAGAGAAAGCTTGATAGAAGATGAGTAGCTTAAAAGAAGAGCATTTCAAGCAATACTTCATGAAAGTAGCTAAACTTGCTGGAGAGAATTCTTATTCAAGACGATCAAAAGTTGGAGCTATAATTGTTCGTGATGGAAGAATAATCTCAACTGGTTGGAATGGGCAACCAAAAGGCTTTGACAATTGCTGCGAAAGAGAAATCATTCTTCCAGATGGTTCAACTGCTTTAGAGACACTTCCAACAGTTATTCATGCCGAGATGAATGCTCTTTTTTGGTGCTCAAAAACCGAAATCATAACAGATGGAAGTGAGCTTTATGTCACGTTGAGTCCATGTGTAAATTGTGCTCTTGGAATTATTCAATGCGGTATCAAGAAAGTCTATTATCTTGATGAATACCGTGATACTTCAGGTTTAGAGCTTTTGAAGAAATGTGACATTGCAATAGAGCAAATAAGAATTTGACAACTAAGAGGATAAAACATAATTATGCTAGAACATGAACTGAGTCGGTTGCTTAGAGATTTGAATGTAGCTTATATTCCAATTTATAGCATGTTTGATCATCAAACAAAGCTAGTTGATCTAGAATGTGATGGAAATGTCAACAGATGGATGACAAACTTCTATGAATCTGGACAAGTTTGGAAGAAGATGATAGTTTTCGGACCATGCAGAGATTTAGCAAAATCAGATGAAAACTTCAAGATTTTCAAGAACAAATTAGACAACAATTTCAGAAATCTTGAATATGTTGAGTCTTCAGCATTCGGTGGTGGTGCAAAAAAGCAAAGGTCTTCAGAGTTTCCAAAAGAACTTGTTAGTGAATTCAAAGACAAGATTCTCTCTAATGATGTGGTCATCGTTGAATCACAAGAGATGTTTGGGGCTCTTCTTACAGCAAAGACTAATGGACATTGGAATGGAAAGTTGATCTATTGGTGTCCAGTTTGTGCAACAAACAAGAAGACTAGAACATTTCTTGAGTCATCAAGAATAGCTGACCAAACTTGTTTTAAGACCGCTGATCATATTATTGTTGCAACAAATGAGCAAGCTGAATATGTCAAAGAATGTGGAGTATCTGATAGTAAAATCAGTGTTTTGAAGAGATTCATTGACAGAACTCTTCCAATGTTCAAAGAATATATTGTTGATGATGAAGCACTTGATATAGTTGAAAAAGAGTTGAATGCCGGCAAGACTTGTCTTTATCTTCCATTTAGATTGTCTGATGAAGGATATAGAATTTGGGATATACTTGACTCAGTTTTCATGAAGCTCATGAACAATGAAGTTGTCATTTTTACACCAAATCTCAATGGTGCAAGTGAAGATGAGCTTGTAAAGCTTTGCAAAGACAATGGATCATGGCTTGGTGAAAAAAGAATAAGAGATGCAATCTTGAAGTTCAAGCCAATTTCTTCTAGTAGAGACACTTATTATACATTGATCGACTATTGCCCGGATCTCATCATACCATATTTTGAAGATTGGAAGTTTGTGATGCATGCAGCAGTTGATGAATTACTTCTTGGAGACAAGAAACCAAATTGCATTGTTCTTCAGACAAAAGATGAACTAGACCAGTTTATGCATGATGTTGGAAGACTTTCACAAGCACTTGGAAGAGTTGATATCAAGAAAGATGTGATGGATCGAGTATTTAAAGCAATTGTCAACTCTAGATCATTCAAGAATTTAGTTTTGAAGTATGGAGCAAGAGGAAGTCTTCCAAGCTTTATATTTGCTGGAGTTGGCAAGAACTGGTATATCTGTGAGAAAGTTGTAAAGACTTTCATATCAATGGGAATTCAAGCACAAGCACTTGATCCAAATCATGCTCTTCATGGTGATCTTGGAATGCTAAGAGCTGATGGAGACAAGGTATTAGTGTTTGTTTCTAGGTCTGGAACAACTGCAGAGCTTGTAAAGTTAGCAAAAGTTGTCAAAACTCTTAAAGATCGTGGCATTCTTGTTGATCTTGAGACGATTGCTCTTTTCTTGAATCATGAAAAGCCAAATTCTGAAGTTTTTGACACATGGATTTACCCAGATGATCCGTATGCTTTAAGCTCTATATATGAATTTGATGAACGGGATCTTGTTCCAAGTCTTTCAATCAACATTCTTCAGATGGTTCTTGATCTTCTAGGAGTTCTTCTCTATGAAGGCAGAGACAATCTTGTAGATGGATATGTCTACAATCATCTTTCTGGTGGAAATGGTGAGAAACTTGGTGGTGCTGCAATTCTTAAAGAGATACATTAATCAATAGCAATGGTTAACTTAGTCATAGTAGCAGGTGGAAAGCAGACAAGATTCAAAGACTTGTCAATATTTCCAAAAGTACTTCTTCCTTCAGCAACTAGCTGCTCAATATTGAAAGAACTAGTTGACAAGACAAAGAATTTAGATGTTTCATTAAAACGTTGGATAGTAATAAACAAGCAATATTCTGAACAAGTCAAGACTTATATTAAAGTAAATGGACTTCAGGATGATATTGAAGTTGTTGAATCAACTAACACTAATGGTTCATTTAACACTTTGAATGAGATTAAAGAAGCTCTTCCAACCGAGAATATTTTGTTTATTTGGTCAGATTTGTCTTTAGATGATTTCTCTAAAGTCATGAAGAAATGTGAAGAATGTTCTGGTGATGGAATTCTCTTCACTAAGTCTGGACAATATAGATATGGAGCTTCAGGTTATGCTCTAGATGACCCCAGAAAGCGGCTGCTTGGAAACATATATTGTTCACCGTCTTCAGAAGGAAACATTCCAGGCTTGTATTTTTTGAAGGATTTGTCTATTTTTAGCAAGACATCATTTGATTCAAATGATATAAAAGACTTAGTTGATGCTATTGCAATAAATCATGATGACAAATTTGAGCTTTGTGATCTTCAAGACATTGAGACCGAGTTAATTGAATATCGTGATTTAGGGGTATACAAAAAATACATCAAAGAGCATTTTAAAGAAGACAAACTTCAAACTAGATTCTTTAATAGTCTTGTTGTAGATCCGACTGGAAAGACTATGACAAAGAAAGCAATTGATCCTGGCTATGTTCATTTAGTGAAGAAAGAGATTGATTGGTATTCAAAGTATGAAGGAATGACCAGTAAAGACAAGACTTTAGTGACTCCGCATGTGTATAGCTTCAATGAAGATAGCTTTACAATGGATTATCTAGCAAGTTACAAGCCATTACATTCAGTGTTAGATGTCTTTGAGAAGAATTCTGAGATTTCAAAAATCAAGAAATTGTATCATAACATATTCATGGCTGTGGATGATGTTGCCGGAACTTCAGTTTTAGAAGTTTCATTTGATACTTTCAAGAAGGATTTAAGACGAGAAGTTGTCACTAAAGTCATAGATAGGTGCGAAAAGATAAAAGAGTTCTTAGTAAATTACAACAAGCATGATCTTGAAATAATCTTAGAAGATGCATTTAATAATCTTGTGAATTTTGCTTCAAACACAAGCGATTATGATGTTGAAAGACAAAGTTTTAAGTATTGGTTTTGCCATGGCGATTTAAATGGATCTAATATTCTAGTAGATGATGAGACTCTTGATGTGAAGTTTGTTGATCCACGTGGGTATTTTGGAGAGACAAAGCTTTATGGGTGGAAACCATATGAGCATGCAAAACTTCTGTATTGTCTATATGGGTATGATGATTTCAACACAAAGCCACAGATATATGGAGAAGATTGGCCAAATCTTAGATCTAGTCTTGAATATTCTGGATTTAAAGATGAGGGATTTGCACGTAGTGGAAATTATAGAAGCTATCAAATGCTTGTTGGAGTCATATATGTTGCTTTAGCTGGATATATCTCACAAGACATCATGAAAGCAAACATTGCATATGACTATGGAATGAGGATTTTGAAGTGGACACTAGGAAAAGAAGATTGATTTGCATTGAAGGCTTTGATCGAGCTGGAAAAGACACATTGTTGAGGCGAGCAAGTGTTGATTGGTGCAAAGATGTAATTTTTTATGAACAGCCTCAAGTTGAAGACACTGGATTTGACTATCGCGATTCAGAAGGATTTTCAAAATATCTCAAAAAGCATTTTGCTAGAGTTGTCAGTGATCTAAATGATCTTCTAAGCAAGCCAAGATGTGTCATGATGACTAGATTTTTAGTAAGTGACAACACATATTCTGAAATGTTTGGTCGTGAGCACATTCTTGAGAATCTAGTGACTGAAGAAAAACTTTTAGATGATGGTGTTGAGCTCAAGACTTTTCTTTTGCTTTGGAAAAACTATGATGAATATCTCAAGAGAGTCAAAGCTAGCAATTCTAAAGTTGAGTATACAAAAGAAGAGTTCAAGAAAGTCCAGAAACTCATGCTTAAAGAGGCAAGAAAGCTTAAAGGCAAAGTAATGAGAATAACTCACGAGACTTCTAAAGATGACATCTTCATTGCGCTTGGTGAATATTTAGACAAGAAAGTTATCATAAAGAAATCTAGAAGATGGGGTAGGTGAAGTAGATGGCATTCAAGTTCAGAGAGCATATAGCTAGTGGAAAAAGTTGGCATGACATCATGAAAGCTGATGCTATGCAGCGCTTTCCAAAGTATGTTGCTTCAGATACAAAGATTGTAGTCTCAGACTGTGATGGCATCTTGACCGACAGCAAGAGCTTGTACACAAAGGATGGCAAGTTTGCAAAGACCTATGGTGCTTATGACAAAGAGATGATGGAATTGATGCTAGATCTTGGATGGAAGTTCATCTTTGTTACAACAGATAAAGCCGGAGCTTCAATAACTGATTCAAGACTAACACATCTTGAAAAGATAGATCCAACAAAAATAATTCATCAGGTTCTTGGAGCTAGAGAGCGAGCTATGCTTGTTGAACGAATGGTAGCTGATGGATGCAGAGTTTTGTTCATTGGAGATAGTTTGTCAGATATTGAATCATTGAATGTTGCTACTTGGGCGGCAACAACTGCAAATGCACCAGATATCGTCAAGCGATATTGCGACTATGCATCTGAGCTTCATGGTGGAAGTGGAGGATTTGCAGATATTCTTTATGCTGTTCATAATGAAATAATGAATCACCAACATCATGGATGGTTCTAAGTTAGTAAAGTTTAATAACAAATAAAGTGAGATAGAAAGATGATCAATCAATTTAAAGTTGGATGTAATTTTGACATAGATCTTATTGACAAAGCAGTTGAACTCAATGAGAAATATGCTGGAAAATCAGTTGTCAAAGAATGGTTTGGATCTGATGCTGCTCATGCAGATGTAGCGGCAAGGCCACCATGGAGACTTCAAGACATTTCAATGGATTATTTTGAGAAGTTTGTGAAGAAATCGCTTGAACATGGAATTGTATTCAACTATACAATGAATTCAATAAGTCCATATGACACAAAGCCAGAACTTCTTGCCCACAAGAAAGAAATTCAAGCATTTGCAAAGCAACTTGAGAATATTGGAGTGTATAGAATAACATTTGCCAATCCAATGATTGCAATGATGATTCGAGAGGTTTCTAACATTGAGCTTGAAGCTTCATGCATTCTCCATATTGATGCAGTGACTCAGATGAAGTATCTTCATGAGACACTTGGTGTCAACAAGTTCTGCAATTCTATCTTGAAGAATCGTAGCAAGACATTCTTGAAGAATGCTGCTCACTATTGTAATGAAAATGGCTTGATACTTGAGCTCCTAGCAAATGAGTTTTGCTACAATAATGGCAAGAGCAGTGATGGAACAAACTATGCAGCACCATGCATATATCGTGATTCATGCTACATTTGCCATGCTACATGCAAGACTAAAGAAGACAGCATGTGCTTCAACAACTATCCAATGCGGTTTTGTATGGGTTCTCGAAATGGAAATGAAGAGGGTTGGTTGAGAAGCAGATGGATTCGTCCAGAAGATCTTCATTATTATAATGATATTGGCATCAACTATTTTAAAGTATCTGGTCGTACTGGAAAGACCGATTATATTGCTTCAGTGATGGAAGCTTACATGAAAGGATCTTGGGAAGGAAACAGTCTTGGGCTTTGGAAGCCATTAGAGACAATTGCATCTGGAAAGCCAGAACTAGACCATAAGTTTCAAGACTTCATTGATAACAAGAAGCTTGATGGGTTCTTAGATCACTGGTTTGAGCCAGAAGGAGGATTTGAGTGTAATGACCAGCTTTGTGGAACAACATGTACTTATTGCCATGACTTCTACCAAAAAATTAACTGTGGAAAGGATATAACTAATGGCTGATTTGACTGCAGTTGGAACTGTTGATAAGACTCTAGTGACTTCACTTGCTGATGCTAAGTCATACATGGTGGAAGAGAATCCATCCTTAGTTGGAGCATACACAAGTATCAACACCGGATCTCCAGGCTCTTCTAATGCTGCTAACCAGCAGTCAACAACAACCACGGTGACCACCTATCCAAACCTAGGATCGACAACTATTGGAACCACAATTGGTGGGATTGGAGGATGGTCAATCGACCGAGACAATGGGGATATGTACTATCGCATTGACGGGTCCTTCAGACCAAATCTTGCTATTGATGATGCCTGCGAAGAGAATGGCTTTACACATGCAGTTGAAGGACTCTACAAGAGTGTTCTTTTGACATCTGAAGAAAGTGAGATAGTCAAGATTTGGGAGAATAGCAATGACTCAATAGAAGAATTCTTTGTGCTTGGTGCCATTCATGGAAACATTGATCTTGATGTGATGATTGCTCTCAGTGAGGTTTCTCTTGGACATCTTGCTGGAAAGAAGTTGAGTGATCTCTATGACATGGAAGGAATGTCCAAGAACTTCTTCAAGATCATTGAGTATACATCTTACCTTGATGACCTTGTGCTTGACAAAAGGTTCATCAAATATTGGCTTGGAAGACGCCAAGACTTGATCAACTCTTACCCAGAGGCGGCTAGACTTGTGACATACATGCTGCTTCTTCTTAAGACAAAGAAAAGCGAGATGACTTCACAACTTTGATTGGAAGTTTAAGATTTGATACAATAATTTTTATGGAAATAGATAATTTTGACATTTTCAGGTCTCATCTGTCCTTCAAGGACAAGACAGATCGTTACATTGTGCACATTATGCGTCGTCCAAAGGATCTCAAGAATGATCCAGAAATGGCTGCAATTGGAGCAAATGAGCATCAGCGCTTGCTTAGGACATACTACATTGACTCACTTGAGTATTTTGACAAGAAGATCAATGCAATCAAGGAGCTTTGCAAGACAAATCGAGCACGAGCTTACATCTTGCCACAAGTCAGAAACAACTTTGAGTGCTTGCTTTCACTTGGAGAGAAGGTT
>Ga0247610_10001901_pt1 | contig 25047 bp, 19 predicted proteins | sample 174DNAGHGhighgp2_FD_193483 | JGI IMG/M metagenome (GOLD analysis project Ga0247610, IMG submission 193483) | Sheep rumen microbial communities from Palmerston North, Manawatu-Wanganui, New Zealand - 1742 DNA GHGhigh gp2 | ecosystem: Host-associated > Mammals > Digestive system > Stomach > Rumen...
TATATGACGTTTCATATTATTATTAAATCTTTCTTTTAAAATATTAATCATTAAAATCACCTATCTTTTCTATATCTTTAATATTTTCATTATACGATACTAGATATAATCTCAGCAATATCTTCATTAATAATTAGTGATTTATCTTCTATTTTATTAGGTATTTGATTATAACCTTATTAAAAAGAAAAAGACCCATTGCTAGGTCTATAGAAAAAAAATAAAACGATTGAATTATCAATCGTTTTGATTTTACAGATGGCAGGACCAGCTAGATTCGAACTAGCGCATGAGGGAGTCAAAGTCCCTTGCCTTACCGCTTGGCTATGATCCTATTTTAAGGACTTATTTTTTTGTCCTTAATCATTGTACAAGATATTAATTACTTTTGCAAGTATTAATTTAATCTTCTGGATTACTATTTTTATATTCTTGGACTAATTTATTGACATCATCCAAAAATAAAGGTAATTTATCCCAAGAACCCAAGGACGCACCGGAAGCTTTTGCGTGTCCACCACCGCCCCACTTCTCGGCAAGCTTATTAATAATAGGTCCTCTACTTCTTAATCTTATTCTTATTTCACCAGGATATTCAATAAATAAAGCCCATACAGGACATTCCTTTATAGTAGAAATTGTCGATACCTGATTTGCTGCTTCCTCATTAGTAACACCAAATTCTTCAATAATGCTTCTAGGCATTTTTAAATATGCAAAGCCTTCTTTTGTTGTTTCAAAATGAGTTAAGCAATATCCCTTTAGTTTTAATGATGCTAAAGATTCAACAGATAATTTATTATCAATATATCCTAAGCTAATACCAAAATCAACTAAATCACCAGCAGCTAGGAATGTATCCTTCTTTACACTATCAAATCTAAATCTACCTGTATCAGTAAGAATACCTACATATAATGCCTCTGCAGCCTTTGGTGTCATTTTTAATTCATTCTTAAATTTCTCATAGAATTCAGTAATGATTTGAGCACACGCAGGAGATTTATCATCTACATATTCATAATCACAGAATGAATCAACATTAATATGATGATCAATTTTAATTGTATAATCACAATTCTTAAATCTTTGATCAGATACTCTATCTCCATTAGCTATATCTACACAAATACCAAGTGAGCCCTTAAAATCCTCATCCTTTGCCATTTCTGGCTTTCCAATAAATGAAACATAATCACTTACCTCACCAGTAACGATTACTTCCTTTTCTGGATATGTTTCCTTTATTATTCTAGCTAAACCATATTGACTACCAATACAATCTCCATCTGGTCTAACATGTCCAAAGATTAATATTTTATTATATTCCTTTATCTTATTTAATATAAATTCCATATTACTCCCTTCTAAAGAGGGTAATCCTCTCTTAGCTTGGCAAGATACCATTCAGTTAATTCCTTCTCGGTTGGGTTTGTTTTATCGCCCTTATACCAAGTTTTAGTACCTTCAAATTTATGATTATTATACCATGTAGTTTCGGTATATCTCAAATTCTTTTCAGCTTCGTAATCAATTGTAAATCCTTCTAATGTATAATTAGTAGTTACACCTAATCCTTGAACACCAACATTAGTTCCATCTAAATCTAAAACTATAGTACCCATTGTTCCATTGAAATAAACATTATTAGTAAAATATAGCATAGTCGCTACAGCTCTTGGGAATGGATGATCAGATTCACCAATTGCCGCACTTACGAAACAATAATCAGGATTTATTATTTTTAATAACGCCATTCTATTTCCACCATTTGTTGAGTTAGCACCTGATGTTTTATTATTAGCACTACCTACATCAGTTCCATGATGGCAAGCCTTATAAATAACTGTATCTTCCTTTTTAACATCCTTTAAAGATGTTTCATTAGCGTGTTCTACTAATGTTTTCTCACCAGTATCCTCTAAGTCACCAGCACAGAATAGCTTTGTGTTTTTATAAGTAAATAAAGTAGCTACGCTATATTCATTATAATTTACATCACTTATAGTATTAGCATCTGTACTCTTAGATAAATAATTAAATGTATCAATTATTTCAATATTTAAATCACCAAATTGAATTTTATTATCTAATCCATCTAAATGCTTAACAGATTCATATGCAGGATAATAATTAGCTCCTAAATTAATATATTTAGTTCTTAATTCATTATAAGATGAATACATTGCATTGCTAGTTCTTACATGGCCAAAATCGATAATATTAGAAACTGTAGATACATTGTCTAATGCCTTAGCACCTGTATCCTTACTACTCATCTTTGTTAATCCACCCATATGGTCTGAATGGCAATGAGTAACAACTAATAAATCTAAATTCTTATCGCTAGAAATATGTGAATCAACAAAGTTTCTTACAAATTCACCATCACCAGCATCACCAGCATCAATTAACACATCATAATCACCATACTTGATAAATAGTGAATCTCCATATTTATCACGCATTTCAATTGAATAAATTTGGATATCTCCATTTACAGTAATAGGTGTATCCTTTACCTCACTATTTTGGTTCTCATTCTTACTAAACCACTTATCAAAATATCCATTCTTATATAATATAAATCCGCCAACAGCTAAACCAACAATTAATAATACTAAGATTATAAATAATATTGGGCTTTTCTTAGCTACCTTCTTAGCTGTTCTTACGGCTTGTTTCTTCTGTCTTTTTGTCGCCATAATAATAACCTCTCACACACTCTTTAATTTTATCATAAAATTAAAAAGCTGCATACGCAGCTTTAATTATTTTGTAGAATATTTTGAAGCAATTTTCATGAAGTCGATACCACTAATAAAATCTTCAATAGCCTCTACTGCTAAATCAGCAGATTGGTTAATAATAGCCATATCATCTTCACTAAATTTTTTTAATACCCAATCAACAACAGAAATGTTAGGATCTCTATCAATTCCTATTTTGATTCTTTTATATTCTTCAGTACCTAGATGCTGGGCTATGTTTTTATGACCATTATGACCACCAGCACTTCCCTTTGCTCTAAGTCTTAATCTTCCTAATCTTGAATCTAAATCATCACTAACAACTAAAATATCATCAATTTCGATTTTATAGAAATTCTTTACTAATATTACTGACTCACCAGATAGATTCATATATGTCATAGGCTTTAATAGGATTGCTTTTTCACCATTTAATGTTATTTGAGCAACCTCACCCTTTAGTTTAGCATTTAGCTTAAAATCAACATTGTTCTTTTCTGCAAATTTATCTAAAACTATAAATCCACAGTTATGTCTTGTATTAGCATATGAAGATCCAGGATTTCCAAGACCTACAATTAATTTCATATTATAATAATTCTCTCTTGCTCTTGTCGTAAGAATATGTGAATAAACCAGATAATGGTTCATCAGATAAGATTCTTAAGATACCATGACCTAATAATTGACCAACAGATAATACCTTAATCTTATCAATCTTCTTAGATTCAGCTAACTTAATAGTGTTAGTAATAATTAATTCCTTAATACAAGAATTTTGAATTCTTTCAATAGCAGGACCAGATAATACACCATGAGTACATGCTGCATAAACCTCAGTAGCGCCAGCCTTCATTAAAGCTTCAGCACCGATAGTTAATGTACCACAAGTATCACACATATCATCTACTAATAAGCATGTCTTGCCCTTAACATCACCAATTATATTCATAACCTCGGCCTTGTTAGGTTCAGGTCTTCTCTTGTCAATAATTGCAATTGTTGTATCTAATACCTTAGCGAACTCTCTAGCACGAGTTGTTCCACCATGGTCAGGTGATACTACAACTAAATTATCTAAGTGCTTATCCATTACATAATTTGATAAGATAGGTAAGCCCATGAAGTTATCAACTGGAATATCGAAGAAGCCTTGCTCTTGAGCAGCATGGATATCCATTGTAATAACACGGTCAGCACCTGCAACCTGTAATAGGTCAGCAACTAGTTTAGCAGAAATAGGTTGACGGCTTCTAGCCTTTCTATCCTGACGGCTGTATCCATAATAAGGAATAACTAAATTAATTGACTTTGCAGAAGCTCTCTTTAATGCATCACACATAATTAATAATTCCATTAAGTGATCATTAACTGGAGCTGATGTAGGTTGAACAACGAAAATGTTATGACCTCTTACTGTTTCATTAATTTGTACATTGATTTCACCATCAGCGAAATGAAGTACATCACAGCTAGATAGAGGTACACCTACTGCATCTGCGATTTCTTGTGCAAGTTCAACATTTGATGTTAGACTAAAAATTTTAACTTTCTTTCCCAATAAAATTGACATGAGAATTTCCTCCCGAGTTTTTTAAATTTATAGTTATTTTTAAATCAAAGTTAATATATGTAATATATTATACCGTATGTATTATATCACAACGAAAATTAAATTAGAAATAGAAAATGCATTAAAGAAAAAAAACATTCTGTAGCTAGTTCATAATCATACTTTTTTGTTGGTTTAATCTTAATATCCGAAAATTTTTAGTCATTTTCGCTAATTTTGGACTATGGTTTTAGAACTAATAAACAATAAAATTGCTTTATAATTACATTTTTAACATTCAAAAAAGGAGCATACAATCACTATACGCTCCTTAAATATTCTATTCACGATTAACTAGATCATCGAACTCGTAATTATCGTCTTCGTCCTCTTCATCTTCTTCATCGAAATCGTCATCGTCGTCTTCATCATCCTCATCGTCATCATCAAAATCGTCGTCTTCGTCATCGAAATCATCATCTTCAGACTCATCATCCTCTGATTCATCTTCTAACTTCTCTAACTCTTCAGCTTCCTCAACAACTTCTTCTAATTCAGGCTCTGATTCTTCAATTACTTCTTCCTCGATTACCTCTTCGACAATTTCTTTTGGTTCTTCAGCTTTATTTTCCTTTTCACTTAAATTAGAAATAAATGCTTCAAATTCATCTGATTCCTCTTTTGTCTCTTTCTTATCAGATAATGAATTAACATAAGATTCAAAATCATCATCAGTTTCATTTAATTCAGCAGTAATCTCTTTAAATAAAGCACCAGCCTCTTCAGGCTCTTCCTCTAATTCCTCTTCGATAATTTCTTCTGTTTCATCTATTTCTTCTTCAAGGTCTTCTTGAGATTCATCTTCTAATTCGTCTTCCTCATCATCAAGGTCGTCTTCGTCCTCGTCGTCTTCTTCATCATCGATGTCATCCTCATCATCAGATTCATCATCTTCGTCTTCAGACTCTAATTCTTCAGCTGAATTTTCTTCTTCTAACTCATCAATGATTTCTTCAACCTCTTCAAGGTCATCCACAGCTTCTTCAACTGTCTCTTCAACAGGTTCAGAAGCTACCTCTTCTAATTCTTCAATAACTTCTTCCTCAACGAATTCAGGATTATTTTCCTCTGCGACAGGTTCCTCATAAGATTCTTGATCTCTTTCATCATTATCAAAAATAGATCTATATGTATCCTCATAATCAAATAAAGAGAATAATACCTTTGATTTAGATAATGCGGCAAATTCCTGTCTCATGGCATTATATTGCTCAATAACGTTTTGCTCAACACCCTTAGTAATTGTCATAATATCTTCCCAATTATTAACAAGGTGATTAAATATTCTCTTATCTAATTTACCAGCAGCTACATCATTCTTTAATAATTCGATAATCTTTTCATCAGAAAATGAATCCTTATAGCTTCTCTTACAATATAAAGCACTTGTTATATCCGCAATCGCAATAATCTTATCACCAACAGATAAATCTCTTTCTCTTAATCCATCTGGATAACCAGAACCATCAAGCTTCTCATGGTGATGAGATGCTATATCAACAATCTTATATGAGAAGCATCCTGTTACTATTTCTCTTGTATAAATAACATGCTTCTTCATTTCCTCATACATTTCCTGATTTAATCTACCAGGGAAGCATAATATCTCAAGTGGAACTCTAATCTTACCGATATCATGGATTAAAGATGCTAATCTAATTTCTGCAATCATTGAATCAGGAAGCTTAGATAGTCTTGCTAATTCCTCTGCGATAGCTGCCACTGTAACAGTATGAGCTAATGTCTCACTATTATGGAATTCGAATGCATATGTTGCCATATCAATAAATCCCATTAGCTCATCTACTGAATAATTAGCAGATGAAATATATTTTGATGTTTCATAAATGAAAATAGAATTCTTATCATTTAGCTTTTCATAAATATCAGGTTGTTCCTTTAAAAGCTTAAACATCTTTGTTACCTGATCAGGATTAAAGACATGTCTCTTATCATTCTTAATTAATTCAATCATTTCAGGAACAGAATATTCCTGATAATTATATTCAACAATTTGATTAACTAATGTCATTAATAGACCAGCCTGCTGGTCTGGATCATAAGTATCCTCTAAATATTTGCTTTGGTAGAATAATAGAGGCTTTGCGTCCTCACCAAATGGAGAACAGTTATGCATAAATGCATATGAAGATGCGGCAGCTAGGGCATGGTTACTTCTTGGAATTACACCACTCTTATAGTATGTACCAATATCCTTAAGCATACATAAAAGAGCTAGCTTAGAGCCCTTTGCTGGATTATCATCATATACCTTATATCTTTCAATATATCGTTTTAAAAGGAAGGCAGATCTAATACCACAATCTACATAACCAGGATTAATTTCTGCTAATACCTTTCTTAAATATTTAAGAACTGAATTATCATCAAAATAATATGCACCAACGCTATTAATTCCGCTACCCATGATATTATCCTCCTACTCAAACGCTAATTAAATTATAATTTAATTTAAAAATTCATTCAACAATAAAAGTCCACTTTCGTGGACTATTTTAAAACATAGGACTAAATATATTTAAAAAGAACGCAAGTAATCTTTGACGAATTGGTCTTTTTGACCATTTCTCTAAAGTTATTAGTTCTGATTCATTAATAGTATTAATATAATCATCGCTCATCTTTTTAATTTCAGTTTCATTCATTACTAAGGCACCATTTTCAAAGTGTAGGAATAAGCTTCTATAATCCATATTTGCTGTTCCAATATAAGCATATGAATCATCTATGATTATATTCTTAGCATGAGTAAAGCCCTTAGTAAACTCATATACCTTACCATTTTCCTTTAGGACAGAGCCAAATCTTTCTCTACCCATATAAAAGGCACTCTTCTTATCTGGAATATGAGGCATTAAAATTCTTACATCTAGACCCTGTCTACATTTAAGTTCTAATAAATCTAGTAATGCATCATCAATAATAAAATAAGGTGTTGAAATATAAATACTCTTTTTAGCAGATGAAATCATTGTTGAAAATAAATCATATGTTACATTACCAACATATTGTGGACCATCAGTAAATGGCATAACATATCCATTTGATTCATATTTAGGTATTTCAATTGTTTCATCATATTCTAGTAATGTCTTAGTAGATGCATACCACATCTCTAAAAATTGAATAGCAAATGAAAAGGCAGCCTCTCCTTCATATTTACCACTATTATCTCTCCAATATCCAAATCTTTCTTCATAATGAACATATTCATCTGCTAAATTATCTCCACCGCAATAAGCAATCTTATAATCAATTACAGCAAGCTTTCTATGGTTTCTATAATTAGCTAAGATATTAAGATTTGTACCTAATGCTTCATAAGCACATACTTCACAGTTTTGAATCCTAGCTAGCTTCTTTAATATCTTTCCATTTCGTTGTCCACGACATCCAATATCGTCATACAATATCTTAATTATTACTCCAGAATTTCCTCTTTCTTCTAATATTTCTAATAATTCATCAGTTAGCTTACCTGGAGAAATTATGAAATATTCTAAGAAGATATATTTTTCTGCTTTCTTTAAGCTTTCAAACATATCATCATCCTTTTCCTTAGCATCCTTAAAGAATGTAAATCTAGAGCAATTTGATACAGGAGCGAATGTAGTATTTCCTACTACCTTGGCAGCGTTATAATAATCAATATTTATATCCTTAGTTTCTTCTATTGCGTTATCAAAATCATATTTCTTAACATTGTTACGCATCTTTGTTCTTTTATTTTTAGATATTTGTCTTGAGGTTAAATTTAATAAATATAAAACACCAAAGAATACTGGTAGCATTAATATTAAAATGCACCATGTTAATTTATAATTAGCATTTATATTTCTCCTTACAATTGTAAAGCATAATAATAATCCTGATATTTCCTCTACAGCAAAAATAATACCGATATGAGTTGCACTATCAATAGAAAAATAAATTGTTAGTCCAAATATACCAAGCTGTAATAGCATAAAAATTGCTGATATTAAAAATAATATTATTCTTTTCCATGCAGGAAGAGACATACGTTCACTATATATCATATTTATTAACCTCTATAAGAAATTATATAATTTTATGAGAAAGAAAAAAAGCCTATTTTAAAATAGGCCTAGCTTCTAGTATTCACAGTTCTTTGGTGTTCTAGGATATGGAATAACATCTCTTATGTTATCTACACCTGTTAGATACATAATTAATCTTTCAAATCCCATACCAAAGCCTGAATGTACACATCCACCATATCTTCTAGTATCTAAATACCACTGGATTGGTTCTGGATCTACATTTAATTCCTTCATTCTATTTAATAATACATCAAGGTTTTCCTCTCTTTGAGAACCACCCATTAATTCTCCTGAAATAGGAACAATTAAATCAACTGCGGCGACAGTCTTGTTATCTGGATTAACCTTCATATACCAAGCCTTAATATCCTTTGGCCAGTTTGTAATAAATACTGGTCCATTAAAATGCTCAGTAATATATCTTTCATGCTCTTTTGCAATATCATCCTCATAAGATGGCTTAAATTCCCACTTCTTTCCAGATTGTAATAATAAATCAATACAATCATGGTGAGAAATTCTAACGAACTTAGAATTTACAATAGCCTCTAATTTAGCTCTTAAGCCCTTTTCAATGAATTGATCACATAAATCAATTTCAGCCTTACAGTTATCAAGTACATACTTAATAACATACTTAAGCATATCCTCTTCAATATCCATTAAGCCCTCTAGATCACAGAATGCCATTTCTGGTTCAATCATCCAGAACTCATTTGCGTGAGTTTTAGTATTTGAATTCTCTGTTCTAAATGTAGGACCAAATGTATAAATATCACTAAATGCCATAGCGAATGTTTCACCCTGTAATTGACCAGAGCCTGTAATGAATGCTTGCTTACCAAATAAATCCTCAGAAAAATCTACCTTACCATCAACCTTTGGTAAATTGTTCATATCTAAAGTAGTTACCTTAAACATTTGATCACTACCCTCACAGTCAGCACATGTGATTAATGGTGTATGAACATATAAATAACCATTAGATTGGAAATATGAATGAATAGCCATAGCAGCTACACTTCTAATTCTAAATACAGCATTGAACTTATTAGTTCTAGCTCTTAAATGAGCATTGTCTCTTAAGAATTCAGGTGTATGTCTCTTAGGCTGAATTGGATAATTCTCAGGACAATCACCTAGCATAACTACTTCCTTAGCATGCATCTCAAGAGGCTGCTTAGCATCTGGTGTTAAAATAATATCACCAGTAACCTTAACTGACATACCTACTCTATATTTTGAAATCTCTTCAAAATTAGAAATAGCATTGTCATATACAACCTGTAAGTTTAATACAGTTGACCCATCATTAATTGTTAAGAAACCGAATTGTGATTGAGCTCTATTTGTTCTAACCCAACCATAAACAGTAGCTTCTTTTGCTTTTAATTCATCAAATAATACTTTTACCTTATCTCTTTTCATTTATAAACTCCTCCAATTTCTTTAATTCCTCATTATGTTTCTTAGGTTCTTTTAATATAACTACTTTCGCATCTTTATAATTATCATTTATTTTATCTAATGCCTTAGGTGCTTCACCTGAACCACTATATAATATAAAACTAATTTTCTTATTACTTAAATCTGTAACATTTAATACAGTATTTATAGGACATGAGAATTTTGAATTCCATATAGGTGAACCAATAATAATTTCATCATAATTAGATACATTATTATCATAATCTACTAATTTAAATTTCTTATTTATACCAGCGTAGAATCCACCTCTAAATATTCCAAAGAAATTATTTTTTAGCTTCTTCTTAGGTGTAACCTTTCTAATATCATAGCCATTTTGATTTAATAAATCCGCTATAATATCACCATTACCACTTAAAGAATAATATATAAATAGCTTAGACAATTTATCAGCTCCTAAATAGAAAAAATCCTTAAAGCATATTGCTCTAAGGACGAATAATCGCGGTACCACCTTAGTTCTGTATAAAATATACAGCACCTCATTAATCTTTTAACGCAAGATATACGGATGGTTCTACTTAATTTCTTCCATCTGCTCCAGGATGTTCTCTATATTATTACCTTATCTCTTTTCACCAACCGAGACTCTCTTCTAAAGGAATTCATAATACTTCGTTCCTATCAACGCACATTTTTATTATATATCTTTCATAAAATAATTCAATTGTTATTTGATTTTAAGAAAAATTATTCACTTTACTCAACACGTGTCAACTAAAATCAATTTTTTTCTTAACATATAACAAACTATTACTTTAAAAAGATTATTAAAAATTATAAAATAATATTAAAGATAAAAGGAGATTAAACTATGTGTATATTTTGTGAAATAATTAAAGGAAATATTCCATCTAAAAAGGTATATGAGGATGAAAATGTAGTTGCTATTCTAGATATATCACAAGCAACTAAGGGCCATACATTAGTTTTACCTAAAAAGCATTACGCTAATGTATTAGAAATTGAATATCCTGAATACGAGGCAGTAATGATTGCTGTTAAGAAGGTATGTGAAAAGATTAATGTTGTTTATAAGCCAGAAGGCTTCAACATTTTAAATAACTGTGGTGAAGCAGCTGGTCAAACAGTTAATCATTTCCATGTTCATATTCTTCCTCGTTATAAGGATGATGACTTAAAGATTGAATTTACTGATCATTCTAAAACTTGTAATTTAGATGAAGTAGCTTCTGATTTAGAGTAATATTTAATTAAACACCAGCAATGAAGAGTACCCCTAAAGTTGGACTAGAGAAATCTAGAAAGACTTAGGGGTATTTTTTTATGAACTTTTATGAATTTTGCTTGTTTTTTTAAACTTTTGTAAACTTTAGTGAACTTCATAAACTTTTATGAACTTTTATAAACTATCGCTTTAGAGCCAAAATAAAAGAGGTTCAATGAACCTCAAATTAATCTAATGGTACTAAATTAGTCTTCTTTTCTGTTGCTACTACAATGGATGTATCGATATTAGATACAGCTGGAATTGATAATAGCTTATCAAAAATGAAGTCTCTATAATACTGGAATGATTTAGCTACTATCTTTAATAAGAATGCAGCCTCACCTGTAATAGTATAGCATTCTACTATTTCTGGAATCTTATTAGCTTCTCTAATGAAGTTTGTAGAAGACTCTCTATTTAATGGATGCATAGAAATTTTAGCGAAGCATGTGATTTCATATCCTAAAATCTTCTCATCAACCATTGCAGTATATTGCTTAATTACCTTTTGTTCCTTTAAATTCTTAACACGTAATAGGCATGATGATGGAGCTAATCCAATTTTCTTAGATAATTCAATATTACTAATTGATGCATCTTCTTGCAAATATTTGATTATTTTCTTATCAAATTCATCTAAATTAATCATAAACATCACCCATTCTTCTAAAATACGTATAAATTTTATCACATTTTTCTTTTGATGTCAAAGATTATTCGGTAAAAACGTGTTTTTTTCGATAAAAATTCAAGAAATTTTAAGACATTTTAGTTAAAACTTTGCGAAAGATAGCATTTTACACTTAGATGGCACTAAAGTCTTAATTATTTGATGGAAATTAACAACTGGTCTAACAGTGACCACATGAGTTATATTATACTGATCATTTATATATTTTCCAAGAATATTTTTAACATTTTCTTCATCAATACTATTAGTTTTCCATAACGCTAATATATCACCATTAAAATAGTTATATAAAATAATATAGTATGTATTATTTATAGTTATTAAATCAACACATAATCTAATTTCACCAAATGAATCCATTTGATTCTTATAAGATTCCTTAATAATAGAATCGTAATCCTGATTAATATATTCATTAATCTTCTTATATAGGATATCTACATTTCTATCAGATATTTCTAAACCCTTTGATATTAAAGTATCACATATCTCATCTCTTGATTTATGCTTTGATTTTAAATCATCAATCATGCATACAACCTTAACAGAATATGTACATCCCTTAAAGCTCATCTTATGAGCTGTTGCCGACATATATACTATTCCATCATTACATGATGGACATTTATATCCCATATTCTTTATTTTCATTATTCTTCCTGAAGAGAACTGAATTACCTTATTACTTAATGTATATACATAAACAAGCTTAGTACCACATTTAGAGCAATTCATTATTTCTGGCTTATAAACCTTAACTGATTTAGCTTCAACCTTACTCATCTAAATAGCCCTCCTAATAATGATAATATATCATCTACCTGGTTACTTTTAGATTCATTAAAAGCACATAGATTAGAAAAATGCTCACAATTATTTGAAATTATATTATATCCACCCATATTAGAGCCTAGCTTTGATTTAGCAAATTCTATAATTTCTTCATTACTTCTTTTCTTATTTAATTCTTCTTCATTATATTCTCTTACCTCTAATTCTCCACCCTTTAAGAAATTATCTAAGGAGGTTGTGCAAATAATTGCAGTTTCAGGTGAAACCTCACTTCCAACAGGAGATGCAAATTGGTAAATAACATCATCACTTTCGTATATACCATGGTGATAATATAATCCTCTATTAACTCTTATTTGAGAGCCCATTTCTGGTTTTTTTGTATTAGACCACATTTTAATCACTTCTTTTCTATCATTAATATTATATTACATTTTGGAAAAATTAACACAAAAAGAAAAGAGACTAATTATTCAAATTATTCATTAGTCTCATTAGTTTTCTCTTCAATTACATTTAATCCTAAGATATTTAATAATTTGTTATAATTATCCTTATGCTTATCACTAGGCTCAATATAATTCTTACAGATATACTCATCATTCTCTCTAACTAAGGCTGTATAATATACCTTATCAGTTTGAAATGAAAAATCTATAACTCTTTCATTTAATTTTTCATCTGGATTAATAAATATTTCTAATCCAGTAAACTTATTACATTGATCTAATCTTTGAGAAAGCTGCTCATCCTTTGGTTCTTCTACATTATCAAAATAAGTAGATGAATCATTAATAATAACAACCTTAAATGCTTCCTTACCCTCAATCTTAATATAGCTTCTTCCTATATGTCTATTTCTTAATGTAAATCCATGTAATTTTAATGCCTCATCAAAATCTATTGTCTTTTGATATCTCTTTCCCTCAAACACCTCTGGCTTAGGTCTATATTTAATAGATTTTTGAATCGCAATTTGAATAGCAAATGTCATTAATATTAAATCTATTGTCATCAATACAATAAAGATTGTATTTGATTCACCAGGTGAATAAATACATAATAAAACAAAACCTATCGCAAGTAAGAATAATACTAATGATATTAACCAATAAGTTCTCGCTCTTAAATTTAAAAACATATTAATCCATTTCCTTATCAATAAATGCTAAATCAAAATATAAATCTTCCATAAATCTTTGATACATTTTAGTATAGAAAACAGGAACAGGCTTATAAAAATCCATTTGTACTAATCTAGCATTATAGATTAATGCTTGTTCAAATGAAGTCTTAGAACTAGTACAGAAGCTTCTAGCTAAATCAACAGTCTTTTGATTATAATGCTGGAAGCAAATACAAACTATTGATTTATCCTTATTTTCTAATCCCTTTTCTACAATATATCTTCTTATATTTTCATAATGATATTTATCTATTTCAAAATCAGTTTCATCATTAACTAATACATTAACAAATGTAGTATCTTTGTAGGTTCTTGTATATACTTCAACCTTTTCATCTTCAAAAACTATTTCTTCATTAGCATAAATAAGTGCATATCTAAAATTATGATATGGCTTAGATTCATAAAATCCAATAACTCCTGGATTTTGAACTACCTTAACCTTATGCTCATGTAATAATTTTCTTTTTAACCAATCATCAAACGACATAGGTCACACCTACTTTCCTACCCGATTATAACATATTTGTATTAAAAATAATATGTTAAATTTTGGAATTAAAATAAGCTTATGATAAAATTGTACTAGGTGATAATTGTGAATAAGAAAATATATTTTGTCGCTCCAAGCTTTGGAGTAACTATATCTCCATATAAGGAAAGATTTAAAAAGGCATTAAAAAATTTAAAGGAATTAGGATATGATTATATCATTGGTGATAATGTATATAAGAATAAGGGCATTGCCTCTTCTAATACACCTGAATTAAGAGCCAAGGAAATAATGGATGCTTATAATTCTGATTGTGATATTATTTGGTCTGTTGGTGGTGGAGAGGTTATGGTTCAAATATTAGATAAAATAGATTTCAACCAAATTAAAAATAAGAATAAATTATTTATAGGCTTTTCAGATAATACAAATCTAACATATACAATAACAACCTTAACAGATAATGTATCTATTTATGGAGCTAACGCACCATCATTATCATTATTAACATATGATGCATTAGACACATTAAAAATGGTTGAGGGAGAAAGGATATTTAAAGGCTATAAAAAGTGGCAATATGAGGATTTAGATGAATCTCCAATTCATGATTATGTATTTGATATGAAAACTAAAATGAAGGTATATAATTATGAAAAACCAATTGAAGGAATATTAATTGGTGGATGCCTAGATTGCTTAGTAGGACTATGTGGTACTAAGTTCGATAACACAGTTAATTATATTAATAAGCATAAAAATGATGGAATTATAATGTATATGGAGGCATGTGATTTTAATTCTATTCAATTACTAAGAGCCTTAACTACATTAAAGTATGCTGGCTGGTTTGATAATGTAGATGCATTCCTAATTGGTAGATCAAATAATTATTTTGATAAATCATTTAATTTATCAATGACAGATGCTTATTTAAATGTATTATTACCTTTTAATAAGCCAATCATATTAGATATGGATTTAGGTCATAGATCTCCATCAATTCCAATTAAGAATGGAGCTAAAGCTAAAGTTACTTATAATAGGAATAGTATTAAATTTGAATATGAATAAATAAAAATTTCCTCCAGTTACTACCATTTACCAGTAGTTTCTGGAGGAATTTTTAGTCATATTTTAATAACTAATGACACAATTAGGAATTTTCCAACCATAAAATGGGTTGTTTTAGGGAATTTTCCAACCTTGAAAAAGGGCATTTTAGGGAATTTTCCAACTTTTTACTATTTTGACCACTTAAAAACTCCCCTTTACACAAAAATAAGGGGAGTCAATTTATTTATTTTCCTAAACAGAATTTTGTAAATAATGCAGTTATCAATTCTTCAGGATAAGATTCACCTGTAATCTCACCTAACGCATCAAATGCGTCCTTTATATCTATTTCAATTAATGAAATATCAACTAATGCTTCTGTTGCCTCTTTTGCATTTAATAAAGAATTATATGCCTTATTCATTAATGATATTTGTCTATTATTATTTAAATAATTACCATCCATATTCTTTATAGAATTAATAGATGTAATCTCTAATATTTTTTCTGATAAAATATCCATTCCTTCGTTTCTTAAAGCTGAAATAGATATAGAACCAGGAATTGATATTTTAGCATCTAAATCATTCTTATTTAAAATAATAATTCTATTCTTATTCTCTGTTAACTTTAATAATTCATTATCTAAATCATCTAATTCCTTAGATGCGTCTAAAACCATTAAAACTAAATCAGCCTTTTCAATTGCCTTCTTACTTCTTTCAATACCAATAGATTCTACATAGTCCTCTGTTTCGTGGATACCTGCAGTATCAATAAGATTTAAGGTAACATTTCTAATATTTAATCTACCCTCTACTAAATCTCTTGTAGTACCAGGAATATCAGAAACAATAGCCTTATTTTCATCTAGCATCATATTTAATATAGAGCTTTTACCTACATTAGGCTTTCCTACAATTGCTGTATTAACACCATGAATAGCGATTGTAGATATTTTAGAATTATCTAATATAACCTTAATATCCTTAATCATTTCATCAATGATAGGTCTAATATAATTATGAGTTACATCTACAGAATCCTCATATTCAGGATAATCTATATTAACCTCTATTTCAGCTAATAAATTTAATATCTTATCTCTAAATTTAGTTATTAAATTTTTAGTTGATGATCTTAAGGAAGATAAAGATGATTTTAATGCAATATCATTTTCAGATGAAATAATATCCATTATAGATTCAGCCTCAGTTAAATCTAATCTATGATTTAGGAATGCTCTTTTTGAGAATTCTCCTCTTTCAGCTAATCTAAATCCATTATTTAATAAAACACCTAAAACTCTATTAGTAACATAGACACCACCATGGCATCCAATTTCGATAATGTCCTCACCATCAAATGAATTAGGTCCCTTAAATACAGTACATAAAACCTCATCTATTACTTCATTATTTTCAATAATATGACCATAATGAACAGTATGTGATTTAACCTTTGTTAAATCCTTACCCTTAAATACCTTACTAACTAATGAGAATGTATCAGGTCCAGAACATCTTATTACAGATATCGCACCTACACCATATGGAGTTGCTATCGCACAAATATTATCATTCATAAAAAATGCTCCTTTCCATATTTACAAACAAGATTATATCATATTATTTCTTTTTCTTTATTTTTTTTATTAATACATATGATAAACCACCAATTAATAATACACCAATCACAGAGCCTAAAATAACATAGCTATAATTAAATTCCTCTTCCTCAGTAGATTCATCTAATATAACTTCCTTTTCCCTAACAGTTATAGAATAACAATCAGTATTATCGTTCATATATACATATAAGATATAAGTACCATTTTTATCCTTATTATCAAAATATTCTGATGTAATAGATATATTATCAGTTTCCTTATAAAAGCCTGAAAATATTAATTTTTGTCTAATCATTTCTCTTGTTAGTGGTGTTTGATTATCAGTATAGAATTCGTATTTTATTTGAGTAGGATTAATGTTTTCTTTTTTATCATCCTCTTCCTTTTCCTCATTCTTTTCTTCTATATCCTCCTTTGGATCAGGAGTAACCTCTTCCTTTTTAATATTAACCTTATATTCAACTATTTTATTAGTTTCATTTAAGGCTATATCACTTACAGTAAATAAAAATCTATATGTGCCTTCCTTATTATAATTATGCTCATAATCATCTAAATCTCTTATTTTAATTTTAGATGTGATATCTAAATCCCTATTATCATATGCCTTATAATCAAAAATATCATTAATAGATTTATAGCTTCCATCACCTACACCATCATAATTAATTATTAATACTGGCTTAGTAAAATCTCCAACCTTTATCTTACCATTACATGATAATTCATTATCATCATAATCCTTTATAATAACCTCATAATCATAAATACCATCATTATTAGCATTATATTTATAATCACTAATAATCTTATATGATTTAATATTATCCTTATCATAATAATGAACATAATATTTATAAATCATTTCATCAGTTATAGGATCATCAAAATTAGCATTTATATAATCACAATAAAAATAATTATTACTATCAATAGCGTTAATATAAATTATATCTAAATAAATATCATTATAGGCATCAACGCTTAATAATTTAACCTTATAAGTTCCTATTTCTATATTATTAGAAATAGGTGAATAATTAGATTCTAAAATCATATGATTAGTTATAATATCATATTCCTTTTCTATATCATAATATAATTCATCTATTGATTTAGCCGCTGTATTAGATAAAGTAAAGGTCTTTGCTTTTCCCTTTTTTGCTTTAACACCTAATAAATAATCTAGCTTAGTGCTTTCATAAAATGCTAAGGCAATAGCATTAGAGCTTCCGGATATAAAATTGACGTTATATGTATAGCTATCAACATATAAAAGCTTATTACTATAGCTAGTAAAATCAAAAATATTACATTCATAAATAGACGCATAATCATTTAAAACTAAATCATAAATGACTGTATCTCCAATTGATACCTTTAGTTCAACACCAAGAGAATTCTCTATTTTATATAAAACATTAATAACCCCATTAAAATTAGAATCTCCTAATATTTCATATTTATAATTAATTTCACCATTAATATCCTCATCAGTAATATCCTTAGCTGTATATCTAATTTTATATATTAATTCATTAGATATATCCTTATCACCAGTTATAATACTAAATCCTGAAAATAAATCATTATATAGATCATTTGAGCTTGCCTTAATATCAAAGCTCATTAAGAAAATAAAAATAATAAATAAAATAAATATATTAATTCTTTTTAACATGTACATATACCCTCATTATTATGATTATTATCGCAGCGATAGCGGCAATAGATCCTACAACTATCGCTACTATTAGGCCTGTATTAGATTCTTCCTCTTTCTTTTCCTCTTCCTTTTCTACTAAATTAATTTCATAATATGTAACATCACCATTTTCATATGTTACAGATAATGAATAGGAAGAGGCCTTAAAATTACTATCAGTAAAATAGTCACTTTCGATAATTACATTATCGTTATTATTTAAGAATCCTTCAGATATTAATAAATCCTGAATTTCACTAGCAGTTAATTTATGAGTAGTGTATGCTCTAATAACATAATTACTATTAGAAATAACAGGATTATATACCTCTTCCTTAGCTTCCTCTATTACATTATTATTCTCTTCATTTTTTACTTCATAATCAGGAATATAATATCTTTCAATAACATCATTAAAATCCTTATCAGTTACTCTAATAATGAAATTATAGGTAAATTCATTTTCAATGTTATCCTTAGCCTTTAATGTAATTTCATAATCCTTTAATATGCTATATCCAGATAAATAATTAATTAATCCTATTAGCTCTATTTTAGAATTAGGTATAGTTCCATCATGCTCATCATAAATAACAAAATTCTTTAATATTTCATCCTTATTTAAGCATTCCTTATTTGAAACTGTAATTATTTCCTTTGCCTTTAGGGCGTAAGGCTTATCATGATCATAAACCTCTATAAAGCCTGGTAAATATAGATTTATATCATCAAATAATATATTAGCAATATATCTATATTTTCCTGTCTTTTTAAAGCCATAATGATATTCTGTGCTTATTTTTATTCCTACATAATCCTTCTTTAATTCAAGGCCTTCTATTATCTCTGAATCATCAATTCTATTACTATAGGATATTTCAAAATTCTTAGATCTAGCTAAATTAGATATATCAATGACATGAATGTATATCCATTTAAAAATAACCTTAGATTCATTATTATAGCCTCTAATCTTAACTCTATAATCAGCAATATTAGAATTAGATACATAATTACTTTCTACTATATCAAATGATAATAACCTATTATCATAATCATCCTCTAACCCAACCTCATTTACTATTTCATCAACCTCTAAATCACTAAACATAGGAATGTAAACATCCTTACTATCACTATATTCATATGTCATTGCTATAAAAATATCTGGTTGAAAATCACCTATATATGAAATGGCATTATATGATGAGGTAAAAAAGCTATCAATCACAGCCAATTTATAATCCGGATTATATTCTCTAACATCAAAGTATTCATTAGTTGTAAAGGTGTAGCTATTTCTACAATATAATTCAATAATTGTGACACTATTTATTTCTAGCCTTACATTAATAATTTTCGAATCAGTAATATTATAAATAATTGTTAATGATTCATTTTTTAATAGCTCTCCACCATCTGAATAAAATGATATTTCCGTTTCAAATTCTATATAATTAAATCCATATTTCATATTTTTAGAAAGAAGATTATTATAAAAGAAAATTTTGTCTTTTGTATAATCATCTATTTTTAATTCTAAATAATTAAATGATTCCCTATTTGGTAAATAATCAACATTAGAATAATCATCTGATACCACATTCTCCTTTGCGTAAGCATTAATTGGAATTATAAAAAACAACATAAATAATATAATTATAATTTTTTTCATATTCTTCTCCTCCATATATAGTAATAAGAGGCACCATATATAAAAAAATTGAAAAAAATTTTAATATTTTTTAAAAAAAAGAAAAATGATAACCCAAAATGAGTTATCATTTTTGCTATTAAATTATTCTAATGTTAATGCGTAAACAACAGTCGCTCCATTACCCTTAGCGATAGTATATGTTCCAGCCTCAAGAGTTATTTCAGTTCCTGAGCCTGATGTAACACTATAGCTTGTATCATTAATCTTTACTGTTTGTCCATTCATAGAATAGATAGTTAAAGTCTTTTCACTACTAATTGTGAATGTAATAGTACCACCATTAGTTTCAAGCTTTAATCCTCTAGTAAATGTTACTGTTTCATTATCTATATTGAATGTCGCACTAGTCTTAGTTTGGTTACCTGTTGCGGTAAATAAATTAGAATTATACTGTCCATCAATTGACCAAATTTCCTTTGTATTAATTGGTGTAAATGTATATTCTCTTAAGCTCCAAATACTGTTATGAGATATTGTAATATTATCAGTATTTGTACTTTCAATTGTAACATAGTATGTTCCAGCTACTGTTGGCTCACCATCTAATAATACATAATCACTTTCTGTCCATCTATTACCACCATCCTTGATGTAGTAATAGATTACCTTAGCATCCATATTCTTTGTATAAACTGTAGATTTATAGTTTATATATGAATAGAACTTATAATCAGATAATGTGTATTCACCTGTAATTACTCCATCAGTAACATACATAGTGAAATTACTATCAGATAATTCTAGCTTCTTAATAACTACCGCACCTGTATATGTAGTAGGTCTATAGTTATTATTAGAGAATGATAATGTATATGAATATGTACCAGCATTAGCCTTAAATGTACTTGTATTTACAGTAATTACTAAATCATCGTCACCGATTAGCTTAGATTCATCAAATGTCGCAGTTAAATTATTATGAACTAAACCATCATACATATAATTGAATGTAGTTCCGGCATTTCCACTCTTTGTATCACAATATACAGTAACACTTAATACATAAGGAGAAATTGTATATTCTTGTTCTACTATACTAGCAACATAATTTGAATTAGTTAATACAGCGGTTGCTGTATAAGTACCAGCATCCTTCTTAGCACCAGTTATAGATACCTCACATACATCAGAACCTATTAATGTAGATGTAATGCTAGCTGTTGGAGCTTGGAAGCTACCATTATAAGTAAATGATGTATTAGACCACTCAACTGTTACTGGTAATGGATTAATAATTACATATGCCTCCATATTAGGAATTGGATCATAATTATAAGAATCACCAGTAAACTTAATTGTTACCTTATACTTACCAACATAGATTGGATTTGTATCATATACAAATTCAGCAGTTACACCATCAGGTAATTCACTTTGATCAATGCTAATAGCATTATTATGAGATTTACCATCATATATAAATGTCTTATCAGAAATAGACACATTAGACATATCATATGTACCACGTGTTATTTCATATTCACATACTTCTTCTTCAATATTATAATTATTATTTGTCACTGAAGCTGCAGTTATAGTATAAGTACCTTGGTTTGTTTCACCCTCAGAATCAAATACTAATTCAACTATATCACCATCTGCTACTCCAACTAACTCATATGTAGGCTTATGCTTATTGCCATCATATCCAAATACTGTAGTTAACCAGCTAATAGCTAATAGCTTCTTAGATACTGTCATATTAACATTAATATCGGCAGGTACCTCATAATTATCAGCGATTTGTCCAGATAATGCAAACTTAACAGTCGCTACTGTATCTGTTGTATTAATTACACCAATTGAATTTTCAGTATCAATTAATACACCTTCTGGTAAATTAGCTGATGTAGGTAATTGTTGATTGCCATTATAAGTTACATCAGTATTTTCAAATGTAACATCAGTCATATCAATAATTCCCTTAATAATTGAATAAGTATATGTATTAGTAATCTTATAATTATCCTTATCGGCTCCAGTTCTACTAAAGTCAGCTACATATTCTCCAATTGTAGAGCTTGTATTTGCGATAGTAACTTCTATATCATCACCATCTACTTTATTTAAAATAGTGAATGTTGGTACAACAATATTATTATTAAATCTTAATTCTGTTTCATTTAATACGATGCTTAGCTCAAGTGGAGATATTACTAACGCAACTGATACTATCAATGGCTCATAATATCCATTTTCAGTATAGAACTCTACATCTATATAATATTGATCAGCATTCTTTTTGCCATTATAGCGATACATAATTAAAGATTTATCATTTGTATATCTATTGGCTATTTCAATATTAGGTCCATGAAGGTTACCATCATAAACGACATTTGTTAAATAATCAACATTATTACATTCGTCTTCAGTTAATACACCCTTATTAATTATATATGAAGTATAATCAGAACCATCAATAACATAATTAAGATTACTTAATGAAGCAGTTGCTGTATAAATACCAGGAACAACCTCTGCACCTGAAATATTAACTGTACAGTTATCTCCAATAATAGTTGTTACTGTCGCAGTAGGTGCTTGTGACTTACCATTATAAGTTAATGTCTTATTTGACCATTCAAGTGATATAGGCTTAGCTATGATATTATATGTTGTTGATGGACTACCATCAATAATATAATTATTATCCTCAAGCTCTGCTGTTACAGCATATGTACCAACATTAATGTTAGAATCCGCTATGATATTAACTATTGTATCTAATTCTTCACCATTATATTTAACCTTCGCAGTTGGCTTTAATGCAGATTTAGAATAAACTAAATCTAATTGACCCCATACTAGGCTAACATGGCATTTTTCGATTGTATAAGTTAATTCATTAGAATTAGAAATCGTATAATTACTGTTATCTAATGACGCGATAGCGTTATAAGTACCAGCATTTACAGAAGCGTTATTCATAATGATATTAACGATATCTCCCTCAACTACACCTGTTAATGTAGCGTTTGGAATTTGGTTTTCACCGTTATAAATTAGATTTGTAGTAGTATCAAATTCAACAGTAATAGGCTTTGGATTAATTGTGATTTTACCATAAGCTACAGTTGTAATACCAACATTTGGATCACTAGATTCGAATGTTATTTTTACATCTACATCTTGGCATACATCCTTCATCTTCTTGTCAAAGACTGCAGTTATGCCTTCTTCAAGACCAGTAACTGTAATTGTATGTTCCTTACCATCATATGTTCCTACATAATCATTTATAGTAAATCCAGTAATAGTTTTTTGTTCACCAACAACTATTGCCTTATATGTTTCATTAACAATATAGTTACCACTTGCTGAACCATTATATGTAAATCTTAATTCATATTCTCCTACTTCAGTAATGTCATTATTAGATACAGAAATAGTAATATCATCACCAGTAACCATGCCAATAATATTAGAAACTTCTGGCTTATGTAATGTACCCTCAGAATACATGAATAATAATGAATCAAATTCTAATGTTACTTCCTTCTTAGTAATAGTTAAATTATATGATTGTCTCTTCGCTGAAACATAGTTAGAGCTATTTCCAGAAACACTAAATTCAACCTCTACAGAATAGCTACCAGCATTCTTATATTCTTCAATATATTCAATAGTAATCTCATCCTGGTAAGTAGTATAATATTTCTTCTTGCCATTTACTAAATCTAATGTTGGATGATGATATGAACCATCATATTCATAAATAGTATTTTCTAAGAATACATATTGAATATCAAAATCAGCCTTACCAATTGAATAATCTAAGTTTGAATTAAATTCATCAATTACGTAATTAGCCTTATCAGATCCTGTTAATTCTGGTTTTAATGTGTAATTACCTACATCTATAGAATCAGTATTTAATATATTAATATCAACGATATCATTATTAATTCTTCCGTCTAATACATATTCAGGAACTAATAGCTTCTTTTGATATGTTAAATTAGATTCAATTACATTAACAATTATCTTCTTTGGACTAATTGTTACATTAACATCCATATCAGATGGAGTATTGTAATTTGAATTTGTATTAATGAAATGTAATGTTACCTTTGTATCTGATACATTTATAGCACCAACTGAATTATTAACATCTATTGTTAATCCTTCTGGTAAATTTACTGGTGTTGGTAAATGTGTAGTTCCATCATAATCAAATACTTGGTTATTAAATGTTAGATCAGATAAATCATATGTTGCTCTCTTAATAACATAAGAAAGATTATATGAGCTATTAGAAACAACATAATTATCCTTATCTTTTCCTTGTAATTCAAATTCGAATATATAAGTACCGAAATTAATAGAATTATTTAATGAAATAACTTCTACTTCATCATTATCAATCAATCCATCTACATTTGAATTAGGGAATAATACATTTCCATTGTAAGTAAATTCAGTCGTATTTAATGAAATATCAATTGTTTTAGGATTAATAATTACATTAATATCTATTGAAGATGGATCATTATAATTTGGATTTGAATTAATGAAATATAATGTTACCTTTGTATCCTTAACATATTTAACACCAATTGAATTATTTGTATCTAATATTAATCCTGATACTAAATTTGTAGGTGTTGGTAA
>Ga0247610_10001902_pt1 | contig 25022 bp, 20 predicted proteins | sample 174DNAGHGhighgp2_FD_193483 | JGI IMG/M metagenome (GOLD analysis project Ga0247610, IMG submission 193483) | Sheep rumen microbial communities from Palmerston North, Manawatu-Wanganui, New Zealand - 1742 DNA GHGhigh gp2 | ecosystem: Host-associated > Mammals > Digestive system > Stomach > Rumen...
AGAGGGCATTCATGCCGAATACCGCAACTTCGAGATTCAGCACATTGACGCCCTGTCTGGACTCATTGCCGAGCATCCTAACCTGCGGGGGCTGAACGTCACGATACCTCACAAACAGGCTGTTATACATTTGCTTGACACGCTCTCCGACGAGGCTCGTGCCATCGGGGCTGTCAATGTCATCAGGGTCATGCCACCAGCTGACGACAACGGCTCACGGCCACGCCTCAAGGGCTTCAACTCCGATGTCATAGGATTCCGCGACAGCCTGAAGCCGCTACTGCAACCCCACCACGACCACGCCCTCGTCCTCGGCACCGGAGGGGCGTCAAAGGCCGTCATCCACGCACTCGACACCCTCGGCATAACATGGCAGTATGTCAGCCGCAAACCAGCAGCAGGACAGCTCACCTACGACGACCTGACGCCAGACATCATGGACGAATACACCCTCATCGTAAACTGCACCCCGCTCGGCATGTCGCCAAACGTAGGCACATGCCCCGACATACCTTACGAGTGCCTGACACACAGACACCTACTCTACGACTTGGTGTACAACCCCGAGGAGACGCTCTTCCTCAGACGGGGACGCGAGAGCGGGGCGACAACGAAAAACGGACTCGAGATGCTGCACAGACAGGCCGTGGAGAGCTGGAAGATGTGGCACGAGTAAGTTCATGGAACATAATTAACAACTCATAGCACAACAATTATGAGAAAGACGGGAACCTTACCATCTATCTCGCAGGAAGTGACGATACTACCGGCGTCTATTACCTCTCCAATGTCAAGGCAACGCCCCAATCACTTGTCGGCGACTACTTCGTGGAGACTAACGTCTTCACTCATTTCAATCTCAAGCGTACCACTAACCCCGACTGGAGCACCATCAAGCAGTGGGGCATACTAAACCGCATCCGATAATGACCAACAACCGCTACATGATGCGTGGCGTCTCTGCCGCCAAGGAGGACGTCCACGCCGCCATCAAGAACATCGACAAGGGCATCTTCCCGCAGGCCTTCTGCAAAATAATACCCGACATCCTCGGCGGCGATCCCGAGTACTGCAACATCATGCACGCCGACGGCGCCGGCACCAAGTCGAGCCTCGCCTACGCCTACTGGCGCGAGACGGGCGACCTCAGTGTGTGGAAAGGCATCGCGCAGGATGCCCTCATCATGAACACCGACGACCTGCTCTGCGTGGGTGCCGTGGATAACATCCTCGTCAGCTCCACCATCGGGCGCAACAAGATGCTCGTTCCCGGCGAGGTCATCTCTGCCATCATCAACGGCACCGACGAGCTGCTCAGCGAGCTGCGCGAGATGGGCATCGGCATCTATGCCACCGGCGGCGAGACAGCCGACGTGGGCGACCTCGTCCGCACCATCATCGTCGATAGCACCGTCACCTGCCGCATGAAGCGTGACGATGTCATCGACAATGCCAACATCCGCCCCGGAGATGTCATCGTGGGCCTCGCCAGCTACGGGCAGGCCACCTACGAGCACGAGTACAACGGCGGCATGGGCAGCAACGGACTCACCTCCGCCCGCCACGACGTCTTCAGCAAGTACCTCGCCGAGAAATATCCAGAGACCTACGACCACGCCGTGCCCGAGGAGCTTGTATATAGCGGCCATTACGACCTTGGCAGTACGGTCAGCGGAGTCCCCGTCGGCACGCTCCCCTCCGTCGGCCGCCTCGTCCTCTCCCCCACCCGCACCTACGCACCCGTCGTCAAGGTGCTCCTCGACCAGCTGCGCCCACGCATCCACGGCATGGTGCACTGCACCGGCGGCGCCCAGACCAAGGTGCTGCACTTCGTGGGCGACAACTGCCGTGTCGTCAAGGACAATATGTTTCCCGTGCCGCCCCTCTTCCGCATCATCGCCGAGGAGAGCGGTGCCGACTGGAGCGAGATGTACAAGGTCTTCAACTGCGGCCACCGCATGGAGGTCTATGTCAGCCCCGAGGATGCCGAGCAAGTCATTGACATCAGCAAGAGCTTCAACATCGACGCACAGGTGGTGGGCCACATCGAAGAAGGACCGCGCAGCCTAACCATCCGCAGCGAGTTCGGCGAGTTCAAATACTAAAGGTGTGTTCTAAACAAAGATTATCTCCAGCTATGAGAAAGTCAACCTTTAGAATCTGTTGCGCCATCGTTGGAGTATGCTGCCTAGTTGCCCTGGTCCATGGCCTCATCGACAGCTGGACAAGAATCAGTCTGCTACACAAGGTGATTTCCATCTTAGCCATCCTCGGTTGGGTGGATATCAACTACAAACTTATCTACCTTCGCTACCATTGGATGCGTCACATCTTGGGCGAAGAGTGAAAGAGTAACCACATGCAATGTTAGACTGCCGCACTATGGAAGTGCCAAACAAACCAACAGTACACAGCATGAAGCGTCGCAGCTTCGTGCATGAATACAGCCATCGAGGTTATTTCCATATCACCATCAGCACCACCGGGCATCTGCGGCAACCGCTGGGCAGGGTGTGCGGCGACATCGACAGGACCGACGGCGAAGCGGCAGCACCGCATGTGGAGCTGACACCCATCGGAGAGATGGTGAAGCGGGAGCTGCTGCACAGCATCACCCAGCATTACCCCATGGTAGAGGTGGACACCTATGTCATCATGCCCGAGCACCTCCACATCCTCCTCCACGCCACCCATGACATCTTCTCTGCCAGCGGTCGCCGCACCCACGTCGGCCGCGTCATCGCCGGTTTCAAGCAGGGCTGCAACCGCCGCTATTGGGAGATGACCGGGCTGATTCCCGCTGCCACCACCAGCGATGGCAGCGCAGCGGGCAGCACCAGCAACGCAGCGGGCAATGACGCAAGCGGGACGCCCGCATCTATAGCGAGCCAGGCGGAGCAAGGGGGAAGCCAGGCGAAGCAAGGGGGAAGCCAGACGGAGCAAGGGGGAAGCCAGACGGAGCAAGGGGGAAGCCAGGCGATAAAATCGCCTGGCGCTATCGAGGCTACCGCCCCGCAAGTCACCATGCCCCCCGCCGCCAGCTCCACGACAGCGCTCGGCGATTCTATCGCCGAGCCCGCCACATCACCCGCCAAACAGCCAGCCACACTGCCAGCCACATCACCCGCCACACTGCCCGCCACACAGCCCGCCCCCTCACATGCCGCCCTCCCCTCCCTCTTCCAGCCCGGCTATTGCGATGTCATCCCCGTTGATGAGGCGCAGCTGGAAACCCAGCGCGCCTATATCCGCAACAACCCGCGCAGCCGCCTCATGCGCACCTCCAACCGCGCCAAGCTCATGCCACGCCGCGGCGGCATAGACACCGCCGTGACCCTCCCTGCCATGTGCCGTTTCCTGCGCCGCGAGTGCAGCGCCACACAGTTCACCGCCGTCATCTGGGAAGAGCTACAGAAGCGCTTCCTTATGGAAAACGAGTACATCAGCTGCGACAGCTATGGCAACCGCGTACTCTTGGAGCAACGCCTCCTGCCCGTCGTCTGCCATCGCAAGGATGCCGGCAGCTTTGACATCCACAAAGCCAAGTGTCTCGAGGCAGCAGCTGGCGGCACCGTCCTTGTGTCTGCACGCATCGCGAGGGGCGAACAAGAGATTATGGATGCGGCCATGGCCGCTGGCTATCCCGTCATACGCATCATCGACAATGGCTTACCCGAGCGCTACCATCCCTCTGACGGACTCGTTGATGCCTGTGCACACAATCTTCTTCTCATCGTGACACCTTGGCACTATCAGTTCCGAAGGAAAGACGATGCCATCCACGTTCCCTTCTGCAAAGCTATGAACTGCATAGCTCAGGCGCTCTGCCGAACGGCCGATGACTGGTGGAAGACGAACAATGACAAGCCCTTCAAAGGCAAACACTGATGTAAGCCACCATGTTTTTCTCTGACTGTTGGTAAAAACAGAGAAAACCTTTGGCCGTTCCAAAAGAAAAGCCTATCTTTGCCCCCGTAAAAACAAGGATAGGAGCGTAGCTCAGTTGGTTCATAGCGCCTCAGCCACATTGAAGAGGTCATCTGTCAGAGCCCGATTGTTCTTACCACCACAGGCGGGCTTGTCACATGGCAAGTCTGTTTTTATACTTTCTCATCAATCAATTTCATTACACGCATTCTATTTCATGGCTATAGAGAACAACGAACTGCTTGACCGCCTCGAAGGCCTCGTCTCGCGCTACGAAGAGGTAGGGACACTCATCACCGACCCCGCTGTCATTGCCGACCAGCGTCGCTATGTCAAGCTGACGAAGGAGTACAAGGATCTCGGCGCTATCGTTAAGAAACGCAAGGAGTACGTTCAGGCGCTACAGACGATCGACGATGCCAAGGATATGCTTGGCGAGGACGACCCCGACATCAAGGAGATGGCGCGCGAAGAGATGAACGCCGCGCAGGAACGCCTGCCACAGCTCGAAGAAGACATCAAGCTGCTGCTCATCCCCGCCGACCCTGAGGACGACAAGAACGTCATCATGGAGATACGCGGCGGCACGGGCGGCGACGAGGCAGCACTCTTCGCCGGCGACCTCTTCCGTATGTACACCAAGTACTGCGAGACTAAGGGCTGGCGTGTGGCGGTGTCGAGCTTCACTGAAGGAGCCGCCGGCGGTTACAAGGAAATCATCTTCTCGGTGACAGGCGAGAAGGTCTATGGCACTCTGAAGTACGAGAGCGGCGTGCACCGCGTGCAGCGCGTGCCCGTCACCGAGACTCAGGGACGCGTCCACACATCAGCCGCCACCGTTGCCGTGCTGCCGGAGGCCGAGGAGTTTGATGTCGAGATCAACGAGGGTGCCATCAAGTGGGACACGTTCCGCAGCAGCGGTGCCGGCGGGCAGAACGTCAACAAGGTGGAGTCTGGCGTGCGCGCCCGCTACATGTGGACAAACCCCAACACTGGCGAGACGGAGGAAATCCTCGTGGAATGTACCGAGACACGCGACCAGCCGAAGAACAAGGAACGTGCCCTCGCGCGCCTGCGTACCTTTATATATGATAAGGAGCACCAGAAATACATAGATGACATAGCATCGCGCCGCAAGACGATGGTCTCCACCGGCGACCGCTCAGCCAAGATACGCACCTACAACTACCCCCAGGGCCGCATCACCGACCACCGTATAGGCTACACCATCTACAACCTCTCTGCCTTCATGGACGGCGACATACAAGAGTGCATCGACCGCCTCACCGTGGCCGAAAACGCCGAGCGCCTCAAGGAGTCGGCACTATGATCACGACACCGGCAACCGACGTAAGCGGCATTAGCACAACCTATGACACGGGAGACATACACATCCCGTGTCTCAGTGGAAAAAACATCTAACATCACCCGATAATGACCAGACAACAACTTTACGAGAACATCTGCCGTAAGCAGAGCTTCCTCTGCGTGGGACTCGACACCGACCTGAAGAAAGTGCCGCAGCACCTGCTCGACCGCGCCGCCACAGATGAGGCATACGACGCCATCTTCGAGTTCAACAAAGCCATCATCGATGCCACGGCGCCCTACTGCATCGCCTACAAGCCCAACCTCGCCTTCTACGAGGCGCACGGCGTGAAGGGCTGGATAGCCTTTGAGCGGACGGTGAATTATATCCGCGAGCACTACCCCGACCAGTTCATCATCGCCGATGCCAAGCGCGGCGACATCGGCAACACCTCCAAGCTTTACGCCCGCACCTTCTTTGAGGAGATGGATGTCGATGCCGTGACGGTGGCGCCATACATGGGCGAGGACAGCGTGACCCCCTTCCTCGGCTACGAAGGCAAATGGGTCATCCTCTTGGCACTGACGAGCAACAAGGGCAGCCATGACTTCCAGCTCACCACCGACGTCCAGGGGCAGCCGCTTTACGAGCGTGTGCTCAGACGCAGCCAGACATGGGCTGGCGCCGACCAAATGATGTATGTCGTGGGAGCGACACAGGGAGCTGCCTTTGCCGACATTCGCCGTGCGGCACCCGACCATTTCCTGCTTGTGCCGGGAATCGGCGCACAGGGCGGCTCGCTCGAAGAGGTGTGCCACTATGGATGGAACGACCATTGCGGCCTCATCGTCAACAGCTCGCGCGCCATCATCTATGCCGATGCCACGGAACGCTATGCCGAAGTGGCAGCACAACGTGCACACGATGTGCAGCAGCAGATGGCAGCCATTCTCGCCGAACGCGCCGCAAGTCCGGCCTCCTGACTTAGCAAATCAATACTAACAGAACTACCTAAACCAATTACCTTATGAACTTACCTAATGTCTTTTGGCTCGTGCCGGTAGCATCAGTAGTGGCACTGAGCATGGCCTATTACTTCTTTAAGACGATGATGCATGCCAACGAAGGCACGCCCCGTATGCGCGAGATTGCCGGCTATGTGCGTAGCGGTGCCATGTCCTACCTTAAACAGCAGTATAAGGTCGTCAGCATCGTCTTCGTGGTGCTGGCAGCCATCTTTGCCTTCATGGCCTATGTCCTCGAATGGCAGAACCCATGGGTGCCCTTCGCCTTCATCACCGGCGGCTTCTTCTCGGGCCTGGCCGGATTCTTCGGCATGAAGACCGCCACCTATGCCAGCGCACGTACCGCCAATGCCGCCCGCAAGAGTCTCGACGGCGGCCTGCGCATCGCCTTCCGCAGCGGTGCTGTCATGGGACTTACCGTTGTGGGGCTCGGTCTGCTCGACATCGCGATATGGTTCATCATACTCAGCCATTTCTACCAAGGCGACAGCATTGCCCTCATCACCATCACCACAACGATGCTTACCTTCGGCATGGGAGCCTCGACGCAGGCTCTGTTTGCACGTGTCGGCGGCGGCATATACACCAAGGCTGCCGACGTGGGGGCCGACATCGTGGGCAAGGTGGAGGCAGACATCCCGGAGGACGACCCGCGCAATCCCGCCACCATCGCCGACAACGTGGGCGACAACGTAGGCGATGTGGCAGGCATGGGCGCCGACCTGTATGAAAGCTACTGCGGCAGCATCCTCAGCACTGCGGCCCTCGGTGCCACGGCATTCGCCATGAGCGGCGATATGCAGATGCGTGCCGTTATAGCTCCGATGCTCATAGCCGCTGTGGGAGTGTTCCTCAGCATCTTCGGGATATACCTCGTACGCACCAAGGAAGGCGCCACGATGCGTGACCTGCTGCATTCGCTCGCCGTGGGCACCAACATCTCGGCACTGCTCATCGCCGTGGCCACCTTTGCCATCCTCTACTTCCTGGGCATCGACAACTGGCTCGGACTATCGTTCTCCGTCATAACAGGTCTTGCCGCAGGCGTCATCATCGGTCAGGCAACGGAATATTATACCAGTCACTCCTACAAGCCCACGCAGAAGATCAGCGAGGCAGGACTCACGGGCTCGGCAACGGTCATCATAAAGGGCATAGGCACCGGTATGATCTCGACATGCATACCCGTAGTGACTATCGGCGTGGCTATCATGCTCAGCTATCTCTGCGCCAACGGCTTTGACATGGCCATGTCTGCCGAGGCGCTCTCCAAAGGTCTCTACGGCATAGGCATCGCTGCCGTGGGGATGCTCTCCACGTTAGGCATCACGCTGGCCACGGACGCTTACGGCCCCATTGCCGACAACGCCGGCGGCAATGCCGAGATGAGCGAGCTTGGCGAGGAGGTGCGCCACCGCACAGATGCCCTCGATGCCCTTGGCAACACCACTGCCGCAACGGGCAAGGGCTTCGCCATCGGCAGTGCTGCACTGACGGCGCTCGCACTCTTGGCCTCGTACATCGAGGAAGTAAAAATCGCCATGGAACGTGCCGGGATGACGCTGACGAACCTCCGTGGCGACGTCATCAATGCCGCTCAGGCCACTATCCCCGACTTCATGAACTATTTCCAGGTCAACCTAATGAATCCGCGCGTCCTCGTGGGAGCTTTCATAGGAGCCATGGCGGCATTTCTCTTCTGCGGACTGACGATGGAAGCCGTAGGCCGGGCAGCTCAGAAGATGGTAGAGGAGGTGCGTCGCCAGTTCCGCGAGATAAAAGGCATCCTCGAGGGAAAGGCCACTCCCGACTATGGCTCCTGCGTGGAGATCTCGACCCGTGCTGCCCAGCACGAGATGATATTCCCGTCGCTGCTCGCCATCGCGATACCTATCGTCGTGGGCTTGGTGCTCGGCGTGGCCGGCGTGCTCGGCTTGCTCGTGGGAGGCTTGGCCGGCGGTTTCACACTGGCAGTCTTCATGGCCAATGCCGGCGGTGCCTGGGACAATGCCAAAAAGATGGTTGAGGAAGGGAACTTCGGCGGCAAAGGCAGCTTCGCTCACAAAGCCACTATCGTGGGAGACACCGTCGGCGACCCGTTCAAGGACACCAGCGGCCCAAGCCTCAACATCCTCATCAAGCTCATGTCAATGGTCAGCATCGTCATGGCAGGACTGACGGTGGCCTTCTCATAGGCCTCGGCAGTAAGGCGGATGCTCATTGACATCATTATTGAACCACGGTTTCCCCTTTCGGCAGAATGACCGTAATAGACAATCCTTGAGACAATTCACATAACTATGACTCGTTCATCACTACTACGTCTGTTTTCCTTGGCGTGTGCTGCATTCGTCTCGACGATAGCCCTCGCCGCCGATGATGCCACGCTGAAATCCTACTATGCCGGTGCCAACGGCAAGAAGGCTGCTGCCCTCAAGACGGCACTTCACAAGTGCATAAACAAGCACGAGGACATTGGCTACGACGGCCTGCTCGCGGCCTACCATGAGAGCGACGTGCGTGCCGACGGCTATTTGCGCGACTGGTACTCAAACACCACAAAGTATGTCATCGGCGGCCCGGCAGAGAACCATTCCTACAAAAAGGAAGGTGACAGCTACAACCGTGAACACACCGTCCCGCAGTCGTGGTTCGGCAGTGGGGATATGAAGAGCGACCTCGTGCAGGTGGTGCCTACCGACGGCTATGTCAACAACCGCCGAGGCAACTACCCCTTCGGCGAGACCACTGGCGATAAGTATATATCGAATGGAGGTTATTGCAAGCTCGGAACGTGCACGGTGTCAGGCTATTCCGGCACGGTGTTCGAGCCCAATGACGCAATCAAGGGCGACATAGCACGCATCTACTTCTATGTCCTCGCCTGTTATGAGAACCTGCACCCAGACTGGACAGGAGGGTATGCCGATGATGTCTTTGACGGCAAGGCTTATCCCGGCATGAAGGCATGGTCGCTGAACATGATGCTGCGCTGGGCAAGGCAGGACCCTGTCGATGCTGTAGAGCTTGCACGCAATGAAGTGGTTTATAAGCGTCAGAAGAACCGTAACCCGTTCGTCGATTATCCAGACCTCTGCGAGTACGTCTGGGGCACGAGGACAACGCAAGCCTTCTATCTCGACGATGATCATGGCACGCCCGACAATCCCGACACGCCCGACAATCCCGACAATCCTGATAACCCCGACAATCCTGATAACCCCGACACGCCAGCTGTCTCTGGCAGCATAGACCTAGCCAGCCTCACATGGACGGCGACAACCGACCCGCAATATGGTCAGGGCTTTACGGCAACGACCAACGGCATGACACTGGCATACTACACCAACACGTCGCAGAACGCCGTCATAACAGTAGGCCGGGAGATGCGCCTCTACAAAGGCTCGGTCTTCGTGATCCGCAATGCACGTATCAAGGGCGTCACGTTCCATGGGGTGAGCGGCTATGTCAGTCCTCTCACCATCGCAGGGCAGACCTACAACTTCAATAACCTGACACTGTCTTGGAGCAGTGAGCGCAGCGTGAACCCTTTCATGGCCTTCTCGCTCGACAAGCAAGTGCGCATAACAAGCATCGATGTTCGTGTCAGCGACACACCGACGGACATTGCCGCCACCGAGGTGACGAACGCCGTCACAGCTGTCTATGACGTCAGCGGCAACTACGTCGGTGCCACATTGCCGAAGCGCAAAGATATATATATAGTGCGAAGTGGAGGCAAAACGCGCAAGCAAATCGTGAGATAATGACATCTCAGACACCTTTTTTGTGACTTCGGGCAAAAAAAGTTGTGATTTCCCTTGTGGATTCAAAATAATGTCGTACCTTTGCACCCGCAATTCCGAAGGATAGGAGCGTAGCTCAGTTGGTTCAGAGCGCTTCAGTCACATTGAAGAGGTCATCGGTTCGAGCCCGATCGTTCCTACAAGAGTTAAGCGGCCGCGTCATGACGTGGCCGCTTAATTCGTTATGGGTGTTCTCGTGACCTGCATATACTCGGGACGCGTGGAAATAATTTAGAGATTACTTGGCTATGTCGCTGAATTGACGTAACTTTGCAGCCAATTTGCGAAGTATGAATCAGATGTTCACTTTTCTCTTAAGTACAGTAAAGGCTATCGGACTTCATGGACGTGGTGGCCGAATGACTCGTGTGACGTTGTGTTGCTGCGCCTTTCTACTACCACCTGCCATGTTGCAGAGCGCCGCAGCAGCCGATGAGCTGTTGCTGAAAACCTATTACCGCAACGCTTTGGGCAAGAAGGGTGCGGAGCTGAAGTCGGCAATGAAGGACATTATCTCTCAGGCCGATGTGCTGGCGTACGGTTCAGGCCAAGGGAAGACATGGTTTGGGTTCTACCAAACCGACCGCATGGCCAACGACCAAGTCCGTGACCGTTACAGCAACGAGCAGTTTTTCTTCAGCACGGCAAACCCGTATTCTGCCGTCAGTGGCATGAATATCGAACATGCCGTGGCCAATAGTTGGTGGAACCACACAAAGAACCAGGCGTACAAGGACTTGCACCATCTCATGCCATGTGAGAGCCGCATCAACTCGTCGAAAGGGAACTTCGGCATGGGGCGTGTCACGACAGTGAAGAACACCAACCAATGCACGAAGGTAGGCACAGGCCCGGGAGCTGACGGCGAAACGATAAGCCTTTGGGAACCTGCCGACAAGTGGAAGGGCGACTTCGCACGTGTGTATTTCTACATGGTGACATGCTACAGCGACCTCAGCTGGACGAGCGAGTCGAAAAACTCCATCAGCACATCAGACTGGCGAACACTGCTGCCATGGGCATACGAGCTCTATCTGCAATGGTCGCGACAGGACCCTGTGGACGATATCGAGCGTGCGCGCAACGAGGCCGTCTATACCATACAGGGCAACCGCAACCCTTTCATTGACTTTCCCGAGCTGGCAGAGCACATTTGGGGCAACAAGGCCAACGAGTCCTTCAGCATCGGTGACGAAGGTGGCGGCCATACGCCGACACCCGAGCCGGAGCCCACGCCGGGCGACAGCTTGCTTGTGCTCTACCAGAACCTGCAGGCCTCGGCGGGCGACTTCGCCACAGTGACGTCAGACGGAACACAGTCGGTGGTCTGGAAGCACGACACGAAATACGGAATGGTAGGTAATGCCTATAGTACCGGCAAGACCGGCGACGACTGGCTCGTCACGCCACAGATTAACCTGCACGGACACATGGGAGCCACTCTGGAGTTCAGCCACGCCGTGGGCTACAACAATGGCGCAGACCCGTCAACGATGTTCGAGGTGCTTGTCTCCACAGACTATGCCCAGCGTCCCGATGATGCCACATGGGAGCGTCTTGACGTGCAATGGCCTTCGGAGCTACTCACCGCAACAAGCAAATTCACTAAATTTATCACCGTAAAGGTCAACATCGACGGCTATGCTCACCGCTTCGTGAACATCGCATTCCACTATACCGCAGATGCCTCACGCTGTTGGGCATGGGAGATAAAGAGTGCCACGGTGAAGGCCAAGCCTGCACCTACGGGCATCGATGACAACTATCTCTCGCCGATTGCCGATGAGGATGCCGTGTTTGACATCAACGGCAAATACATCGGCCGTGAGATACCGTCGCGCCGTGGCATCTACATCGTGCGACGCGGTGGCTACACATTCAAACGGATGGTGAGATAATGGCACGATTTTTCATTACGATGTCCTTCGACGGGACGGCATATTGTGGATGGCAGGTACAGCCCAACGGCGTGAGCGTGCAGGGCACCGTCGAGGCGGCACTCTCCAAGCTCTTGCGTCGCGACGTGGGCATAACGGGTGCCGGACGTACCGACGCCGGCGTGCATGCCGCGATGATGGTGGCACATTTTGATGCTGAGCCGGAGGAGCTGCCGCAGAGTCCGCGCCAAGGACAGACCCCGACCGACTATCTGGCATACCGTCTTAACGGAATGTTGCCGCAGGACATTGCCATACACGACATCAAGGTCGTGGCGCCGGAAATGCACGCACGCTTCTCGGCTCGCGCACGTACATATTATTATTACGTGCACACGCGCAAGTCGCCGTTCCTGCGCGACCGCTCGTGGCGGCTCGTGGCCAGACCCGACTTCCAGCTTATGAACAAGGCTGCCGACATGCTGCTTGAGGTGGCGGACTTCACCAGCTTCTCTAAGCTGCACACCGACGCCAAGACCAATATCTGTCATGTCACGCATGCACGTTGGGTGCAGCTCTCAGACTATGAGTGGCGGTTCGAGATTACTGCCGACCGTTTTCTCCGCAACATGGTTCGCGCCATAGTGGGTACACTGATGGAGGTGGGACGCGCTACGCTCTCGCCGGACGGCTTCCGTCAGGTCATAGAACAGAAAGACCGGTCTGCCGCCGGCGACAGCGTTCCCGCAAGAGGGCTTTTCCTGCAGTACATTGAATATTAGGTGCGCTCTATTAAGGAGTGCTCTATTAACTAATAAATTCTCTATAATTCACATATCCCTGCATCCCTGTGTGGTTAGTCCTTGCCTTCCTTTCCGCCACTCTGCTTGGCTTCTATGACGTCTCGAAGAAACAGGCTCTTCGTGACAATGCCGTGGTGCCTGTGCTGACGCTCAACACTCTGTTCTGTTCGCTGATATTCTTGCCCATGGTGGTGCTGTCGGCCGTCGGCTTGATAGGACCGACAGACCTTTTCTATGTCCCCGTTTGCGGATGGGAGGCTCATAAGTATGTCATTCTCAAGGCTGTCATCGTCCTGTCGTCATGGCTTTGCGGCTATATGGCCATCAAGCATCTGCCCCTCACTATTGTAGGGCCTATCAATGCTACTCGACCTGTGATGGTGCTGCTCGGTGCCATAATGGTCTTCTCCGAGCGACTCAATGCTTATCAGTGGGTCGGCGTGCTGCTGGCGATTGCCAGCTTCTACCTCCTCAGCCGTAGCGGCAAGCGCGAAGGCATCGACTTCCGTCACAACCGCTGGATAGTGATGGCCGTGTCGGCATCGGCATTCGGAGCTGTAAGTGCGCTATACGACAAGTTCCTGCTTGCCCCCCAGGAGGCCGGAGGTGTGGGGATGCACCGTATGGTGGTACAGAGCTACTTCACCTTCTACCAGTTCATCATGATGACATGCGTCCTAATGGTAATGGAGTGGCGCAGCACTCCAAAACGTAGTGTCAGCCACAAAGAGGCGCGTGAGAAAGGACGTTCTGTGTCGTCACTCTTCACTCTTCCCATGACACTGAAGTCCTTCCACTGGCACTGGGCCATCCCGCTCATCTCACTCTTCCTCTCCATGGCCGACTTTGCCTATTTCTACGCCCTCAGCCTGCCGGCGGCCCTCATCTCGGTAGTGTCGATGATCCGGCGCGGCAGTGTCATAGTATCGTTCGTCGTTGGGGCACTCGTGTTCAAGGAGAAGAATCTGCGTGCCAAAGCATCAGACCTCGCCCTCGTCTTGCTGAGCATGCTGTTCCTGTGGCTCGGCAGTAAATAACGGGCAAGGGGATGCACAATCCTCCCCAAGGTGATGCAAGTCGCATACGTCATAACTTATTTGACTTGAAATTACCAGGGGCATCACCCTTTTTACAAAAAAAATGCCTTTCCTTTGGTCAGCTCGGAGAGAATTCCTATTTTTGCACCACATTAATGCATTTACCTAACATCACAATGACTGACATCAGACGTTTCCTATCTGTCGTGATGGCCCTGACGGCCATCGCGACCCTGCACGCCAACACCGATGAGGCAGGCAAGGTGCTCGACCAAATCACCCGTGTCAACAACTACTGGCAGGAGCATAACACCCCATACGTGCGCTCCTTCTGGGATCACGCCGCCTACCATACAGGTAACATGGAGGCCTACCGCCTCACGGGACGTGCCGACTGGTACGCATACACCGACAAATGGTGTCGCCACAATGAATGGAAGGGTGCCAAGAGCGATGACCGTGCCAACTGGAAGTACAAGACTTATGGCGAAGGCCATGACTTCGTGCTCTTCGGCGACTGGCAGATATGTTTCCAGACATACATCGACATGTACAACCTCGTGCCTGCCCACTACAAGGTGTCGCGTGCCATCGAGGTGATGAGTCACGAGTGCTCCATGACGGACACTCACTTCTGGTGGTGGGCAGACGCGCTGTATATGGTCATGCCTGTGATGACAAAAATGTATAAGCTGACAGGCGAGGTGAAGTATCTCGACAAGCTTTACGAGAACTTCCTTTGGAGCGACAGCCTCATGTTCGACCCCGAGGAGCAGCTCTACTACCGTGACGCCAAGTATATCTACCCTAAGGTGAAGACGGCGTGCAACGACGGCAAGAGCTTCTGGGCGCGTGGCGACGGCTGGGTGCTGGCCGGCCTGGCCAAGGTGCTGTCTGACATGCCACAGGACTACAAGCATCGCGACATCTTCGTGCAGCGCTTCCGCCAGCTGGCAGAGGGCGTGGCACGCGTGCAGCGGCCCGATGGCTATTGGAGCCGCTCCATGCTCTGCGAGGACGATGCTCCAGGCCCCGAGACCAGCGGCACGGCATTCTTCACATACGGTATGCTGTGGGGCGTCAATAACGGCTATCTCGACAAGGCAACCTATGCTCCCGTCATTGCCAAGGCATGGAAGTATCTCTCTGAGACTGCCCTTCAGGCCGATGGCAGCATAGGCTTCGTGCAGCCTATAGGCGAGAAGCCCGATCCCACGAAGACCGTCGATGCCCACTCACAGGCTCCATTCGGCACGGGAGCATGGCTCCTCGCCGCATGTGAGATGGTGCGCTACATCAATGCCGACAACCTTATTCCCGTTCCCGACCCCGATAAAGTCACCAACAGCATTTACCACCACACGCCAGGCACGCCGACCGTTGGCGTAGGCAGTGGCATAGCTCCTGCTGCCATCACAGGACGCCCCACCGCTGCCGACCCCATGCTGCGGTTCCGCGGTCATGAGGACTTCGGGACATACGCCATCCACAATCCCACCAGCGAGAACATCGCACAGGTCGTGGAACTCACCAATATGGAGACCCTGAAGCGTGCCAATGTCGCCGTGGCGCGCGAGTTCTTCCTGCTCGACGGCGACCGCAACGAGGTGCCCTACCAGATAACCCACGACGGACGCGTGCTGGTGTTCTGCTCCGTAAGGCCCGGTGCCACGATACGCCTCACCATGTACAAAGGGCAACCCCTCGACTACGAACTTACAGCCAACGGGCGCATCTATCCCAACCGCTGGGATGACCTCGTATGGGAGAACGACCGTTCGGCATGGCGCTTCTATGGCCCCGATGCACATAAGCACATGAAGAATCCTGCCTATGGCTTCGACACCTTCGTGAAGAACACTTCCCACCCCATGATAGACCAGCTCTACCATAACGAGCTGACATCCTATGGCGTCAACGAGGCCATGAAGCGAGCCAACCGTGGCGGCGAGTGGAACGAGGTGCACCGTGGCTACACATACCATCGCAACTACGGTGCCGGCATGGACGCATACACCGTCGGTGCCACTCTCGGTGCCGGAGCGGCAGCGATAGGGCCGTTCACGTCGGCACCCAAAGGTGAGGAACTGGTGTTTCCTCTCTACTACGAGAAAGCTGAGATCCTCGACAACGGCCCTCTGCGTTTCACCGTGCGCATGACGATGCCTGCGCGCACCCTCCCGCAAGCCGGAGGCACTGAAGGGACGTCAGTCCGCGAGACGCGTCTCATCACGCAGGATTGCGGCAGCCATTTCGCTCGTGTGGAAGTGTCCTATGAAGGCATCACAAAGCCCGTGCCTGTATGTGCCGGCATCGTGGTTCATGAGGCGGCACCCAATGCCTTCTGTCTCAACAAAAAGGAGAGTTTCGTCACTTATGCCGAACCTCTCGACCAGGCTGACAGCCGCATGAATGGTGAGCACTACATCGGGGTCTTCATGCCCAAGGCCCACAACCGCAAGGCCCCGGATTGCAAAGTGTCATATCTGCCCCTGCCCGAGAAACGTGCCGGTGGCATAGGACACGCTCTGCTCCAGGGCACCTACACACCGGGACAGCCGTTTGTCTATTATGCCGGGTCAGCATGGAGCCTCTATGATGTGCCGACACATACCGCTTGGCAGGAGACACTGCGCCACGAAGCCGCCATACTCCAGAATGGCCTTCAGCTCATTGACGAATAGGGATAAGGTTTTGTCAAAATAGTGGAAAACAAACAGGAGAATATGCATACCGAAATACAACGCTTGCTGGCTTTCCTCGATGCATCGCCAGTCAATTTCCTTGCAGTGAAGAACATTGTAGAGCAGCTGGAGGCAGCGGGCTACCGTCGCATAGACCCGCAGCAGCCACTCGGCCGGGTCTCTGCCGGCGACAAGCTCTTTGTCACGAAGAACGACTCGTCGGTATTTGCCTTTCAGATAGGCACAAGCCCGCTGGCAGACGCAGGCTTCCACATCATCTGTGCCCACGCCGACTCTCCCACGTTCCGCATCAAGCCCAATGCCGAGATTACGAGTGACGGTGGCATCATCCGCCTGAACACCGAGGTCTATGGCGGACCCATCATGTCAACATGGTTCGACCGTCCGCTCACCCTTGCCGGACGAGTGATAGTGAGAGGCCGTGATGCCATGCATCCCGTGACGCGCCTGTTGCACATACGGCGTCCACTCCTGCAGATAAGCAATCTTGCCATCCACTTCAACCGCCAGGTTAACGACGGCGTGAAACTCAGCAAGCAGAAGGATATGTTGCCCATCCTTGGCATCCTGACAGAGCAGCTTGAGCGTGGCAATCAGCTCTTGAGCCTCATCTGCGAGGAGCTGAGCCGCGAACAGCCTACCGGTCCGTCAGACATCCTCGACTTTGACCTATACCTTGCCGACGCCACGCCGGCATGCACCTTCGGCCTGCATGACGAACTGGTATCCTCAGGACGCCTCGACGACCTTTCGATGTGCCATGCCGCACTGGAGGCCTTGGTGGCTGCCGAGCCCGGCACGACCACGCAGGTGATGGCCATTTTCGACAATGAGGAGACTGGTTCACAGACCAAGCAGGGCGCAGGAAGTCCATTCCTCGCCAGCATCCTAAGACGTATCGCCATCGCTCAGAGCGGCAATGAAGAGGCTTTCTATCAGGCCGTGGAGAGGGCCTTCATGATTTCTGCCGACAACGCCCATGCCTGGCACCCCAACTATAGCGAGAAGTACGACCCCACCAACCATCCCGTACTTGGCGGAGGGCCTGTCGTGAAGTTCAATGCGGCGCAGAAATACTCCAGCGATGCTCTCTCGGCAGCTGTCTTCGAAGAGCTGTGTCGTGAGTCTGGAGTGCCATGCCAGAAATTCGTCAATCACAGTGACGTGGCTGGCGGCAGTACGCTCGGCAACATCTTGACATCATCGCTGCCGATGCGCGGCGTGGATATGGGCAATCCCCTTCTGGCGATGCACAGCTGCAGGGAGACAGCTTCCGTTGCCGACCACGTCGGCTGCATCAAGGTCTTCACACATTTCTATAACACAAGTGCGGTATAGGGTGTGTCCCGTTAAAACCACCGTAACCCTCCGACATGTCATCCAACAACGCTCACCCTCTCGGCCAGGCACCATGGCTACACGTCGTGCTGAGCACAGGCTTCGGCTCGGGCTTCACCCCTGTGGCGCCCGGCACAGCGGGGGCTCTCGTCGCGCTGGGTATATGGTGGGTGATGTACGAGCGCCTGGCCCCCACCACCCTACTCTGCTCCACTCTGGTTCTCATCGTCGCTACCACAGTCGTCGGTGTGTGGACTTCCGGCATCATGGAGAGATACTGGGGCCACGACTCGCGGACGGTGAACATCGATGAGTTCGTGGGGACATGGATTCCGCTGCTCGCAGCACCTGCCGGCGACGACACGTGGTGGCTGGCGTGGCTGGGGTTCGCCCTCTTCCGAATCATTGACATGTGGAAACCACTCGGATGCCGACGCCTCGACCGCATGGCGGGAGGGTGGGGCGTGATGCTCGACGACGTGCTGGCGGGAACTTACGCACTCATCATCGTGATAGTCATAAAGGCTGTTGCCCTCTGACGTCACATCTGCATCATTGTGTTAAACAACACACATATTCATGCTAATAATTCTAAATCCTCTTGCATGAATACCGCAAAACGATTACCTTTGCATCGCATTGCAACCGACAACTGACAATTCACAATAAAAAACACATACAGCCATGAGCAAGATAAAATGCATCGGCGTGCTCACCTCGGGTGGCGACGCCCCGGGAATGAATGCCGCTATTCGCGCCGTGACACGCGCTGCCATCGCCAACGGCTTCAAGGTGAAAGGCATATACCGTGGCTACGAAGGCCTCATCCATAACGAGATAAAGGAGTTTACCACGGAGAGTGTCTCCGGCATCATAGGTCGCGGCGGCACCATCCTCAAGACGGCGCGCTCCAAGGACTTCATGACCGAAGAAGGGCGTAAGGTAGCCTACGACAACATGGTGGCCCAGGGCATCGATGCCCTGGTGGTGATAGGCGGCAACGGCTCACTGACAGGGGCACGTCTCTTCGCCGCAGAGTGGGATGTGCCATGCATAGGTCTGCCCGGAACCATCGACAACGACCTCAACGGCACAGACCTCACCATCGGCTACGACACATCGCTCAACACCATCATGGACTGCGTAGATAAGATACGCGACACTGCCAACTCTCACGAACGAATCTTCTTCATAGAGGTGATGGGTCGCGATGCCGGCTTCCTCGCACAGAACTCGGCCATCGCGGCAGGTGCCGAGGCCGCCATCATACCCGAAGAACAGACTCACGTCGATCAGCTCGCGCAATTCATAGGCCGCGGCATACGCAAGTCGAAGTCAAGCAGCATCGTCATCGTCTCCGAGAGTCCCAAGTGCGGAGCTATGTACTACGCCGAACGCGTGCGCAACGAATATCCGCAGTTCGACGTGCGCGTCTCCATCCTCGGACACCTGCAGCGCGGCGGCTCGCCGTCGGCACAAGACCGCATCCTCGCATCACGCCTCGGCGTAGGAGCCGTCAACGCACTGCTCGACGGACAGCGTAACGTGATGGTTGGCATCAAGAACGACGAGGTGACGTATGTGCCGTTCTCTCTTGCTGTGAAGAGCGACAAGCCTCTGAAGCACGATGTCATCACAGCGCTCGAAGTGCTTAGCCTATAACCCCGCATACTATGACACGCATCATACTGGCAGCGGCAATGCTGCTATGCTCAATGGCCTCCGGCGCACAGACCTGTGTGCCGGAGGGCAAGTTCGTATATGTCGAAGGCCTCGATGATGCCGGAGCCACGAAATACGCCGAGGAGGTCACAGACAACTTCCAAGGCTCTGCACCCGTAGATGCCACGTTCACCGCAAACCCTGCCGACGACGAGGGCTACTCGGCACGCTACGAATGGAAGATCTATCAGACTGACGACACCACGAATGTCCTCGTGCACAGATTCGATGAGCAGATACAGTTCACCTTCGAGAAGAGCGGCAGCTACACGGTGGAGCTCATGGCGACATTCCAGAACGGCAATGACATCGTGACATATTCGTCGCGAGAGGAAGGCACTTCCATCAACGTAAGCATCAGCGAGAGCAAGCTGGAAATGCCCAACGCCTTCTCACCTGGCGACGATGATGACTACAACAGGATTTACAAAGCCAAGCCCACGCACCAGAGCATCGTGAAGTTCCACGCCACGATCTTCAACCGCTGGGGGCAGAAGCTGTATTCGTGGGATGACATAAACGGGGGATGGGACGGCAAGGTCAACGGACGCGTCGTCAGGAACGGCGTGTATTTCGTGAACGTCAATGCCGTCGGAGCCGACGGGCGTGTGTATCACATACGTAAGGACGTCAACGTACTTACAAAATACACGAATGCAGAAGGAGGCTCCACCACCACGGAACAGCCTTAGCCCGGCATATCCACGCCTGCTGCCATTAGGACATGCCATGACACTTGGCAGTCATCTTTCTGCGATATAAACGCCAGTGAGCGTTAGTGCGAGTCCTATGACGGCAATGGGCGTTATAGGTTCATGCAGCACTATTGCGCTGGCGATGCATGTCGCCACGGGGTTGAGGTAGATGTAGTTTGACGAGCTCAGCGCTCCGATGCGCTTCACCACCCAGCTCCAAATGGCGAAGCATGTGAAGGATGCTATGAGTCCGAGAAAGAGTAAGTTGGCAATCACAGAAGTGTCGCAGTGGGTGATGTCAAATTGCCATGGCCGCAGTGCGAAGACAGGAAGTATCGTGATGAGTCCGTAGGCGAAGACCTTACGTGTGATGAAGACGGCACTGTAACGAGGTGCCACGCCGCGAATCATGATGCTATATGCTGCCCAACTTATTGCCGCCGCGAGTGCCAGGAGGTCGCCCACGGGGTTGAGGTGCAACACTACCTGCCCGTTGAAGATGATGGCCGCCATTCCTGCTATGGCTATCGCCGAGCCGATGAGTAGGCGTCCCGTGGCTCGCACGTCGCGGAAGAGCATCAATGCGAGTAGTGTCGTGAAGAGAGGTGCTGTGCAGACGATGAACGACACGTTGCTGGCGAGAGTCCAGTTGAGGGCTTCATTCTCTGTGAAGAAATAGATGCTGCCGCCGGTGAGTCCCAGTAGCAGCATCCGTAGTTCGTCTCTCCAGCTTTGTGCCCACAGGCGTCGTCCTCCCTTCACGGGCAGCAGCCAGATACAGACGTATGCTATGAGGAATCGCACGAAGAAGATTTCCGTTGCCGTCATGCCATGCTCGAGCAGCAGTTTGGTACTGATGAAGGTCACACCCCATACGAGCACCACGGCGATGGCAATGACGTGAACCCAGATGTCTCTCATCGGCGATGTCGTGTGTTCAGACGCGGAAACCAATGATACGTCGCACCTCGCGCAGTGTCTCTGCCGCACTCTGGCGAGCCACCTCGGCACCCCTTGCTGCTATGGCATCGAGGCGCTGTGTGTCGGCACTGTAGTCCTGGATTCGCTCACGTATGGGGGCGACGATGGCGCATAGGTCGGCGGCAATCTGCTTCTTCATGTCGCCGTAGCGTATGGAGCAGTCGTTCCATTTCTCATCGAAGTAGCGGTATGTCTCGTCTGACGAGGCTATGCGCAGGAATGTGAAGAGGTTCTCTATGACCTCGGGCTTGGGGCTGTTGGGTTCTGTGGGGCCGCTGTCGGTGACGGCACGCATGACCTTTTTGGTGATGGTCTTGTCGTCGTCGCGGAGGTAGATGCAGTTGCCCTCACTCTTGCCCATCTTGCCGCTGCCGTCGAGTCCCGGCACCTTCAAGGCTTTCTCGGAGAAGTAGAAGTTCTGCGGTTCGGGGAAGAACTCAACGCCGTAGATGTGGTTGAAGCGTCGTGCGCACTTGCGTGCCACCTCCATGTTCTGTTCCTGGTCTTTGCCCACCGGCACCTTGGCAGCTCGGTGCTGCAGGATGTCGGCAGCCATGAGCGTGGGGTATGTCAGCAGTCCGGCGTTGACGTTGTCGGGCTGTTTGCGTGCTTTCTCCTTGAAAGTGGTGACGCGTTCGAGCTCCCCGAGGTACATGTTCATGTTGAGGTATAGATATAGCTCAAGGGTCTCGCTGACATCGCTCTGCACGTAGATGGGAGCACGCTCGGGGTCTATGCCGCATGCGAGGTACTCGGCGAGTATCGTCCTCACGCTCTGTCGAATGTCTTCGGGCTTGGGGTGTGTGGTGAGTGAGTGCCAGTCGGCAATGAAGAACATGCAGTCGAACTGCTCCTGCATCTTTACGAAGCTCTTCACAGCTCCGAAATAGTTGCCGAGGTGGAGGTTGCCTGTGGGGCGTATGCCACTAACTACTTTTTCCATTTCTTGAGGTTTGAGAGTGTTTTGCGTTTTGCGGCGCAAAAGTACGTAAAATATTCGACACGCACGCCATGAGCCATTGGTTTTTTAAGTTTCTTTAGCGTTATGCCGATTCGTTGATTTCGCCAGCCTCGCGACGCCTTGAAAGGAATGTGTGCCACCTGCCGGAGCACCCGTGGATGTCACCGCTTCGCGAGTGGCGGCATGGCATGACGCATGGCATCACATCATCAGTATGCCCGGCCTTTGCGCCATATCAGCGAACGCACACATCCCCTCAGAGAGTATTGGAACTCTCCCAGGGGATGTGATAGCATAACCGCAGACATTACTTGGCCACGTCTAATGCTTGGTCATGTAGCACAGAATGGCGTTCCCGGCAGTATTTGCAGGTGAGTCCCGTTGGTCGGGACTCCGGAAGATGTGTCTTTCGTGACTTATTTCTTGCTATCGCAGTCGCATCCGATGATGCCCCATATACCGGCGGCACATGCGGCACCTACGAAAGGCCCTACGATGAACACCCAGAGATCCTCGATTGCCTTACCACCCTCGAAGATGGCGGGTGCTATGCTGCGTGCGGGGTTGACGCTGGTGCCAGTGTAGTGGATGCCCACGAGGTGTATGAGGATGAGTGAGAGGCCGATGGCGAGTCCTGCTAAGTTGCCGGCACCCTTCTTGGCATCAGTGGTGCCGAGCACCACAAGCACGAAGACGCATGTGAGTACAGCTTCTGCAATGAGGCCGTTTAGCTGTGAGCCAGAGCAGGCGTTGGCGCCGGTAGTCGTGCCTTGGGCGAGGTCGGGGGCCGTGGCCACGAGGGCATAGAGCAATGCCGATCCGATGAATGCCCCGATGACCTGGAAGAGCATGTACATGCCGCAATCCTTGGCGCTGATGCGCTTTGTGAGGTAACATCCGAGTGTTATGGCGGGATTGATGTGGCATCCGCTGATGCCACCGATGGTGTAGGCCATGGCCACCACGGCGAGGCCGAAGGCTATGGCAGTGCCGACAACGGAGGCGGTGTCTGAACCGCAGTTGAGACTCACGGCAGTGCCGCAACCCATGAGGACGAGCACCATCGTGCCCACCATTTCTGCTAAGTACTTTTTCATTGTGTTTTATTTTTTAGAGGTTAATAAATGGGTGTCAGCTATGTTTTTGGGCTTCAAAGTTATGGCATTTTGTGGTAATGGGCAAGCTTTTTCGCGATTATTTCGCTTTTCTTTCTAATCTTTTTGACAGGAAGGGAGGGAAGGGGGACGGGGCAGAGGCGGGACGGCGGGGGGGATGACGGCAGGGGGTGACGGCGGACATACCGCCGTCCACCAGACCATACGCCTCTCAGAAGCGGGAGCCAAAGATATTAAAGCGGTAGGTGAGTCGAAGCATGACGTATGACAGCACACGCTCGGAGTCGGAGTCAGTACGCGAGGTGGCGCTCACGCTTCGGTTCACCATGTCGCGCTGGTTCAGGATGTCCTGCCAGCGCAGCGACAGAGTGAGCTGCTTCTTTTGCAGGAAGGTCTGCGCCACCTGGGCGTTCCACAACCACTGGTTGGTGTTCATGGCCGCGTCGGCATAGCCGCGCCGGCTGTGCTGGCCGATGTCAGAAGAGATGTTGAGCCCAAACGGCAGGTTCACAACCACGGCAGCACCGTAGTTGTAGCCCCAGTTGTCAAGGTCGGATGCCGCCGTTGCCGTGGCACGTGCACGGTTGTAGTATGCTGAGCCGTTGACGGAGACGTCGAGCCAGTCGTTGCGGAAAGAGAGCCGCAGGCCTTGGTTGGCGACGGTGGAGCGCGTGGTGTTCTTCACCGTGCTACCACCTTTCTTGCCATCCGTTTGAGTGCCAGACTGATAGACGTAGCTCACGGCATTGGTATGTCCGAGGCGAGTATTGGCGTTGATGCGGAAACGCATGTCGGCATCGAGAGGAGTGTTGAAGTTGAAGTTTACCGATGTATTCCAGTTGCCGTTGATGTTCACTGGCATGGTGACGCGTCCTCCCGTGACATCATTATACTCTGTCCGACTCGCCACGGCGTTCTGTGTGGCACGAAAGTCGGCATTGAGATGGAAGGAACGTTGCATGTCGGGTACGTTACGCCGGTATTCGGCACGCAGGTTATGTGTGAAGCTGGGGTCGAGTTCCGGGTTTCCGAGGCGTATGTTCAGGGGGTTGGCATTGCTGAGGGTATCGGGTATGAGGTCTGTGATTGACGGCTGCCCCGTCTGCCCTCCATAGCGCACCTGCACCTGTTCCTGCTTCGAGAAGCGGTAGCGGAAATCCAGTGTCGGTGCCCAGTTGAACACTGTGCGTGCCACGTCATAGTGGCGCCACCCCTTGGTGTATGACACCTCGTTATGTTGCGGCCGAAGGTTGATGCCTACGGTGAACCTCAGCTTGGTGCCCACATGGCGCAGCTGCAGACGCACGTCGTGGTTGGAGTAGCGGTTCTCGGTATCGTTACACTGTGCCGTGTCTGGCGTGGCAATGTCTCGATGACCAAGATAGTTGTCCATGCCAAGCCCAAAGCCTTCCACCTTGGGGTCGAAGATGCTGGCCACGTCGCGCACGCGGTTCTGATAGCGAAATGCATATTGGTAGGATGCTTGCAGGAAATAGCCGATGCCGATGGGTTCTGTGTAGCTCACCCGTGCCGAGATGTTACGTCCCCTTCCTTCGCTGTCGTTATATTGTATCTTATGATACACGCTGTCTTCGCCCGACAGTGCCATCACCTGATAGTAGTCTATCTGCGAGTAGCTCGTCGTCTCGCCGTCATTGCCGCTGATACCACCGTTGACGTTAAAGGTGATGTTGCGTCCCTTCTTGCGTAAGCGGCGGTTC
>Ga0247610_10001904_pt1 | contig 25020 bp, 22 predicted proteins | sample 174DNAGHGhighgp2_FD_193483 | JGI IMG/M metagenome (GOLD analysis project Ga0247610, IMG submission 193483) | Sheep rumen microbial communities from Palmerston North, Manawatu-Wanganui, New Zealand - 1742 DNA GHGhigh gp2 | ecosystem: Host-associated > Mammals > Digestive system > Stomach > Rumen...
TGAGAGCTCATTCATCTAGTTATATCTTATAAAGATTATAACACTAGGACTTCAAATATACTAATATGTAGATAGACTTATCCAAGGTCTAAAACTACACTACATATTATACGAGGAGTGAGTATATGAGAGAAATAGTTATTCACGGTATCTATAAGCACTTTAAAGGCGATAGATATTTAGTAGAAGATATTGCTTTTGATAGTGAAACAAAACAAAAAATGGTTGTCTATAGACGTCTATATGGTGATGGCTCATTATGGGTTAGACCTTTAGATATGTTTTTAAGTGAAGTTGATCACATAAAATATCCTGATTTTAAGCAAAAATACCGTTTTGAGCTAGAAATTATTGAAAGTGTAGTAAACAATAAAACAAAATAATATAAAAAGTTGTACAAAAAATACATAAAGCGTTTTCAACTATTTTATGAAAATCTATTGAAAACACGCTTTCATTATGTTATAATGCAATAAATGTTGCTGCGAGGTGAAGTAGAATGGCAAATACTACAATTACTATTTATGATGTTGCAGGAGCAGCTGATGTTTCTTTAGCTACTGTAAGTAGAGTTATGAATAATCCTGAAAAAGTAAATCCAGCTACTCGTGCTAGAGTTTTAAAAGTTATCAAAGAACTTGGTTATAGACCTAACGCAATTGCTAGAGGACTTGCTAGTAGAAAAACTACTACAGTTGGTATTGTAATGGCAGATGTATCAAGAGCATCTACTGCCCAACTATTAGGAGGTATCATTGATATCGCTAAAAAGTATGATTATGCTATGAAGATTTTCTCTATGGCAGAACATGAAGATGTAAAGGAAGCAATGAAGGCTGTTGTTTCTGAACAAGTAGATGGTATTTTATTCTTAAATGATGAACTTGAATCAGATCAAATGAAGATTGTTATTGATAGAATTCAAGATGCACAAATACCTGTAGTTTTCTGTAATGTAGGATATGATATTGATGTCCCATGTGTATCAATTGATTATGATAAGGCTACTTATGAAATTACTAAGGATTTAATTGCATCAGGTAAAAAGGATATTTATTTTGCTACAACAGTTAGAAAGTATACAGTTAATGCACATAAGCTTAATGGCTATACAAAGGCTATGGAAGAGGCTGGACTTGAACCTTTAGTATTTAGAACTTCAGGTGATGTATCTATTAATACATTACATTTTAATGAATTCATTAAGAATAAAAAATTTGATGCATTAATCTCAGTAAGAGATTCAATCGCAATTAGCTTTATGAACTGTGCTATTAAAGCAGGATTTAGAGTTCCTGAAGATGTATCTGTGGTAGGATTACAAAATACTAAATATGCAGTAATATCTCGTCCTACACTAACTTGTGTTGATACTCCAGTTTATGATATTGGTGCTGTATCAATGCGTCTATTAACAAAATATATGCAACATGAAGAAGTATCTGAATCAAAAATCATGTTACCATATAGAATTGTTGAAAGAGAATCAAATTAATAATTCGATGAAGATATATTAGTAGTAACCTAATTATTTTATAGAGAACTTACGTTTGGTGAAAGTAAGTAAATGTTAGAATTATGAATTACAATATCGGAGAATAACATTTTAAAGTGCTGTAATTTTTTTATTACAGAATTAAGGTGGTACCGCGGTTTATTCGTCCTTAGGCTTAGCTTAGGGACTTTTTATTTTTTATAAATTATTATGGAGGAAATTAATTATGGGAATTTATGAAGAATTAGTATGGAGAGGATTAGTGAAAGATATATCTGATCCAAAAGTAAAAGACAAATTAAATCAAGGAGGAATGACATTCTACATTGGTACAGACCCAACAGGTGATTCACTTCACATTGGTCATTTCTCAAGCTTCTTAATTTGCAAAAGATTAAAGGAAGCAGGACATCATCCAATTGTATTAGTTGGTGGTGGTACAGGCCTAATTGGAGACCCAAGACCAAATAGTGAGCGTCCTATGATTTCTTATGAAACAGTTAATCACAATTTCAATTGTTTAAAAAATCAATTAGAAACACTTTTTGGTTGCGAAGTTGTAAATAACTATGATTGGCTATCAAAAATTAATTTTATTGACTTTTTAAGAGATTACGGAAAGTTCTTTAATGTTAATTACATGCTACAAAAGGATATTATCGCAAGACGTCTTGAATCAGGAGAAGGTATTACATATACTGAATTTTCTTATATGATTATGCAAGCAACAGACTTCTTATATCTTCATCAAACAAAGAATGTTGATATGCAGGTTGCAGGTCAAGATCAATGGGGCAATATCACAGCTGGTATTGAATTAATCAGAAAGAAAACAGGAGAAGAAGTATTTGGCTTTACAATGCCGTTATTAACTAAATCTGATGGTTCTAAATTTGGTAAGACAAATGGTAAGGCAATTTGGCTAGATGCCAATAAGACATCTCCATATGAAATGTACCAATTCTTTATCAATAGTGAAGATGCTAAAGTAATTGATTACTTAAAATTCTTAACATTCTTATCTAAGGAAGAAATCGAAACGTTAGAAAAGAGTAACGCAGAACATCCTGAATTAAGAGAAGCTCATAAGGCTTTAGCTAGAGAGGTTATTACATTCTTACATGGTAAGGAAGCTTATGATGAAGCCGTAAAGATTAGCCAAGCATTATTTAGTGGTAATGTAAAAGAATTAACAGCTAAAGAAATTGAAATGGGATTTAATGATCTACCATCAATTGAAGGTAAGGAAGAAATGCCACTTGTAGATATGTTAATTGAAGCTAAGCTTGCATCATCAAAGAGAGAAGCAAGAGAATTTATTAAAAATGGAGCTGTATTAGTTAATGGAGATAAATTAACTGATATTGAAGCTAAGCTTGGTAAAGCAAATGCAATTGAAGGTAAGTTTATTGTAATTAGAAGAGGTAAAAAACTTTACGCAATTGTAAAATACTAATATTTTTAGATTTAAAAGTCCGAAAATGCTTTCGGACTTTTATTTTTGCCATTTATGTAAACGTTTCCTAAAACGTTTACGGAAGCGTTTTATATTGACTTTTATTATTTATAATAATAGAATAAAAACTGGAAGTAAAAGTATTTTATAAAATTAATACAATACTCTTTTATTTTAAAAACAGTAAAATTAAGAAATTGAGGGTGGAAAGATGTTTTTAAGAAAAGAAGCAGTAAATCAGATTAAAGAGATCTGTGCACGTTACAAAAACGAGCCATCTCCTTTAATGCTAATTTTAGCCGATGTTCAAAACGAATATGGCTATTTACCTCTTGAGGTTCAAGAAGTAATCAGTCAAGAAACTGGCATTCCTGTAAGTGAAATTTATGGTGTTGTCACTTTCTATTCATTCTTCTCATTACAACCAAAGGGAAGATATGTAATTGGTGTTTGTATCGGTACAGCATGTTACGTAAAGGGTGGTCAAAACGTACTAGATAAATTTAGTGATTTACTAAATATCAAGGTAGGACAAACTTCTAAAGATGGCCTATTTACACTTGATGGACTTAGATGTATTGGTGCTTGCGGTATTGCTCCAGCTATTTCAATTAACGGTAAGGTATATCCAAAGGTTAAATTATCTGATGTACCTAATATTATTAAAGAATATAGAGAAAAGGGCATGGAGTAATTTATGAGTAAAGTAGTAAAAATCAAAAATGAACAAGAACTAGATAAGAAAATTGCTGAATGCTTTGGTGTATTCAAAGGTAAATTAGATGGTACTGCAAAATACCGTACAATAACAATTTGTGGTGGTACTGGATGTTTATCTAGCAATTCAAAAGCTATAATTGAGGAATTTGAAAAAGAAATAAAAGAAAGAAAATTAGAAGGAAAGGTTAAAGTAAACAAGGTTGGTTGTTTTGGATTCTGTTCACAAGGACCTTTCGTTAAAATATATCCAGAAGATACTTTATATCGTGGCGTAACTGTTGCCGATGTAAAAGAAATTATGGATTCTGATATTGTTGGTAATACAATAGTTGAAAGATTATTATATGTAGAACCAAATACAGGAAAGAAATGTCAAAAACAAGAGGATATTCCTTTCTATCAAAAGCAAATGCGTATTGCACTACATGGTTGTGGTGTAATTAACCCAGAAGACATTGATGAAGCTTTAGGCTATGATGCATATAAGGGCTTAGTTAAAGCATTAAAGATGTCAAGACAAGATGTTGTTAATGAAGTATTGGCATCTGGTTTAAGAGGCCGTGGTGGAGGAGGATTCCCTACAGGTAGAAAATGGCAATTTGCCCTAGACCAAAAGAATGATGTTAAATACGTTGTATGTAATGGTGATGAAGGTGACCCAGGTGCATTCATGGATAGATCTATCCTTGAAGGTAACCCACTTAATGTAATTGAAGGTATGCTAATCGCTGGTTATGCAATTGGTGCATCTGATGGTTATTTCTATGTAAGAGCTGAATATCCAGTTGCTGTATCAAGATTAAGAATTGCAATTGAGCAAGCAGAAAAGCTAGGCTTACTTGGTGATAATATTTTAGGTACAGGATTTAACTTTAGAGTACATATTAGACTTGGTGCTGGTGCATTCGTATGTGGTGAGGAAACTGCCTTATTAAATTCAATTGAAGGTAAGAGAGGTATGCCAAGACCACGTCCACCATTCCCTGCTGTAAAAGGCTTATGGGGTAAGCCAACTATTATCAATAACGTAGAAACTTTAGCTAACGTTCCTTATATTATAAGAGAAGGCGCTGCTAAATTTGCTACAATTGGTACTGAAAAATCAAAAGGTACTAAGGTATTTGCCTTAGGTGGTAAGGTTAAGAACGTAGGTTTAGTAGAAGTACCTATGGGTACAACATTAAGAGAATTAGTTTATGATATTGGTGGAGGAATCCCTAATAACAAGAAATTCCAAGCTATTCAAACTGGTGGTCCATCTGGTGGATGCTTAACTATTAACGATCTTGATACTCCAATCGATTATGATAACCTAATCGCAAAGGGCTCTATGATGGGTTCTGGTGGAGCTATCGTAATGGATGAAGATAACTGTATGGTTGACGTAGCTAAATTCTATTTAGGATTCATTTGTGATGAATCTTGTGGTAAGTGTTCACAATGTAGAATTGGTACTAAGCGTCTTCTTGAAATATTAGATAGAATTACTGATGGTAAGGGTGAAATGGAAGATATTGAGAAATTACAACAATTATCAAAATCTCTTCAAGTTGGATCTCTTTGTGGTTTAGGTCAAACTGCTGCAAACCCAGTTCTATCTACATTATCTAAATTCCGTGAAGTATATGAAAGACACATTATCGATAAGAAATGTGATGCTGGAGTATGTAAGAATTTAATGCAATTTACAATTAATAAGGATTCATGTATTGGCTGTGGACTTTGTGCTAGAAACTGTCCAGTTGATGCAATTCATCCTACAGACTATATTGCACCTGGTAAGAAAAAACCAGCAATGGCAATTGATCAAGCTAAGTGTATCAAGTGTGGTACATGCATTGCTAACTGTAAATTTGGTGCAATAATTAAAGGATAGGGGTGAATTAAATGGCAATCGTAAATATTAAAATTGAAGGTCATGATTATCAAGTAGATGATTCTTTAACATTATTACAAGCTGCTAGAAAATGTGGTTACCAAATCCCATCTCTATGCTCTTGGATGGATGGAAGATGCTCACTTGCATCATGTCGTGTATGTCTTGTTAAGGTAAAAGGTGAAAGAAGATTAGTTCCAAGCTGTGCTTATCCAATTAGAGAAGGTCTTGAGGTATCTATTACAGATCCTATGGCTGTTGAAGCAAGAAGAACTAGTGTTGAATTATTATTATCTAACCACTCAATGAACTGCCAAGCTTGTGAAAAAAATGGTAAGTGTGAATTATTAGAGGTTTCTAGATTAGTTGGTGCTAGAGAAGGAATGTATGAGGGTTCAAAGACTCCTACAACTTATGATGATTTAGCTCCATCATTAATCAGAGATACATCTAAGTGTATTTTATGTGGTAGATGTATTGAAACATGTAAAGAAGTTCAAGGAATTGGTATCCTTGGATTTGAAAATAGAGGATTTAAAACAATCGTTGCTCCAAGTGAGAACAGATCATTTGCAAATGTTCCATGTATTCAATGTGGTCAATGTGTAAATGTATGTCCTACAGGTGCATTACAAGAACATTCTGAAATTGATAAATTAGATGATGCATTCCAACATGGAAAGATTGTTATCGTTCAAACAGCTCCTGCTGTTAGAGCAGCAATTGCAGAAGAATTTGGTGAGCCTATTGGTACATCAGGAACAGGTAAAATGGTTGCTGCATTACATCGTTTAGGATTCTATAGAGTATTCGATACTAACTTTGGTGCTGACTTAACAATTATGGAAGAAGCAAATGAATTAGTTCATAGACTAACTACAAATGCTCCATCTCCAATGATTACATCTTGTTCACCAGGTTGGATTAATTATATTGAATATTATTATCCAGAATTATTACCACATCTATCAAGCTGTAAGAGCCCTCATGAGATGGTTGGTGCAATAATTAAGTCTTATTATGCAGAAAAGCATAACATTGATAGATCAAAGATTTGTGTTGTATCTATCATGCCATGTGTTGCTAAAAAATATGAAAATAAGCGTCCTCAAAACGCTGTAGATGGTATTCCTGATGTTGATGTAGTATTAACAACAAGAGAATTAGCAAAATTAATTAGACGTGCTGGAATTAGATGGAATAAACTTCCTAATGAAGATTTTGACCAAGATTTACTTGGTGAATATACAGGTGCAGGTGTTATCTTTGGTGCAACTGGTGGTGTTATGGAGGCAGCTGTAAGAACTGCATATCATATTCTAACTGGTAAAGAATTAGAGCCAATTGACCTAGAGCCAGTAAGAGGCTTAAAGGGTATCAAAGAAGCTACATATGAAATCAATGGTTCAAAGATTAATGTAGCTGTTGCATCAAGTATGAAAAATGCTAAGATTTTATTAGATGAAATTAAAGCAGGAAAATCTAAATATCAATTCATCGAAATTATGGGTTGCCCTGGTGGATGTATTAACGGTGGTGGTCAACCATTTGTTAAGGAAATATTCTTACCAAACGAAGATGATGATATTATGAGAACATATGTTCAAAAACGTGCTAAGGTACTATATGATGAGGATAGAAATAAACCAGTTAGACGTTCTCACTTAAATAAAGATATTCAAATGCTTTATAAGGATTTCTTAAAAGAACCAGGTTCTCACTTAGCCCATAAATATCTTCATACATCATATAATGCAAAGCGTGAAAAATATCCAAAGGTTGATAACGAATAGTTTCAATTATTAACTAAAAAAGTAGTATTTAATTAATATTTTAAGTAGTGGTCACGATTGTTGACCACTATTTTTATGAGATTTCATTAGATTGAAATATTATAATTTTAAATGGATATAATAAAGTAATTGTTAATTACTTTCTAAAGTGTTAAAATATATTTGTTTATAATTAAAGTAATAAAGAAGGGTGGATTATTATGTATAAGGTTATTAATCGTAGAGAATTAAATCCTACAGTAACTGAATTAGATATTGAAGCACCACTAGTAGCTAACAAAGCTAAGGCTGGTCAATTCATTATTTTAAGAGTAGATGAAGAGGGAGAAAGAATTCCTCTTACAATTGCTGGATCAGATAAAAAGGCTGGAACAGTAAAAATCATTTTCCAAATTGTAGGCTCTACAACTGAAAAATTAAATCATAAAATGGTTGGAGATTATATCCAAGATTTCGTTGGACCACTAGGCGTTGCAACTCATATTGATGGTTTAAAGAACGTATGTGTTGTTGGTGGTGGTGTAGGTTGTGCTATCGCATGGCCAGTAGCTAAAGCTTTACATGAAGCTGGAGCTAAGGTTACATCTATTGTTGGATTTAGAAATAAGGATTTAGTTATCCTTGAAGATGAATTCAAAGCATGTTCTGACAAATTAGTTGTTATGACTGATGATGGCTCATATGCAAGATCAGGTAATGTAACAGTTCCTCTAAAGGAAATGCTAGATGCTGGTGAAAAATTTGATATGATTATTACTATCGGACCAGTTATCATGATGAAGTTTGTTACATTAACTGCAAAGCCATATAATACTCCTGTAACAGTATCAATGAACCCAATTATGATTGATGGTACAGGTATGTGTGGTGGCTGCCGTCTTACATTAAATCAAGATGGTAAAAAGGTTACTAAGTTCGCATGTGTTGATGGTCCTGATTTCAATGGCTATGAAGTTGATTTCGATGAGGCTATGTCAAGAGGAAGAATGTATTTTGATTTCGAAAGAAAGAAACATGAAGAAACTTGTAATTTATTCAAAAAAGAAGCTGGAGGTAACAAGTAATGGCTATTAATCCAAAAAAGCATGAAATGCCTACCCAAGACCCAAAGGTTAGAGCTCATAACTTTAAAGAAGTTGCTTTAGGCTATACTGCTGAAATTGCTATTGAAGAAGCAAAAAGATGTTTAAATTGTAAGAACAGACCATGTGTTAATGGTTGTCCTGTTAATATTCAAATTCCTGATTTTATCACAAGAATCAAGGAAGGTGATTTTGAAGGTGCTTATAAGGTAATTAATAAGACTTCATCATTACCTGCAGTATGTGGACGTGTATGTCCTCAAGAATCACAATGTGAATCTAAATGTACATTAGGTATTAAGTTTGAACCAGTTGGTATCGGTCGTCTTGAAAGATTTGTTGCTGATTACCATAACGCAAATGATAATGTTGCAGTTGAGGTACCTGCATCAAATGGTCATAAGGTTGCAATCGTTGGTTCAGGTCCTTCAGGATTAACTTGTGCTGGTGATTTAGCTAAGAAGGGATATAAGGTTTCTATTTATGAAGCATTACACCAAGCTGGTGGTGTATTAGTTTATGGTATTCCTGAATTCAGATTACCTAAATCAATCGTTGCTAAAGAAGTAGATACATTAAAGAAATTAGGTGTTGATGTTGAAACTAATGTTGTAATCGGTAAAACATTAACAATTGATGAATTATTCGATATGGGCTTTGAAGCTGTATTCGTTGGTTCAGGTGCTGGTTTACCTAACTTCATGAATATTCCTGGTGAAGGATATAAGGGAGTTTATTCAGCAAACGAATTCTTAACAAGAAGCAATTTAATGAAGGCTTATAAGGATAATCCTGATACACCTATTATGAAGGGTGGAAACGTAATCGTAGTTGGTGGTGGTAACGTTGCTATGGATGCTGCAAGAACTGCTTTACGTTTAGGTGCTGATAATGTACATATCGTATATCGTCGTAGTATGGAAGAACTTCCTGCTAGAAAAGAAGAAGTTGAGCATGCAATGGAAGAAGGAATTCAATTCGATCTTCTTTGCAACCCAGTAGAAATCTTAGGATACAATAATCCTGAAGATAAGAGAGACCCTAAGAATGGTTTCGTAACTGGAGCTAAATGCATTAGAATGGAACTTGGTGCTCCTGATGAAAAGGGTAGAAGACGCCCTGTACCAGTACCTGGTTCTGAATTCGTAATCGATGCTGATGCAGTAATTATTTCAATTGGTACATCACCTAACCCATTAATCAAAGCTACAACTAAGGGCTTAGAAGTAAATAGTCATGGTGGAATCATTGTTAATGAAAATGGTTTAACATCAAGAGAAGGCGTATATGCTGGTGGAGATGCCGTAACTGGTGCTGCAACAGTAATTTCAGCAATGGGTGCTGGTAAGGTTGCTGCTAAGGCAATTGATGAATATCTATCAAATAAATAATTTAATAAAATATAGATAAAATTAATAAAAATTTCAAAATTAAGTGTCAGTTTAAAATAAATTGACACTTTTTTCTGCTTTCAGTCTAATTTTAAGCGTTTTTTTAGTATTTTAATTTATAAATTAATATGGTATAATCAACAATGTATATATTTTTAATGAGGTTAAAAATATGAAAAAAATTAAGATAGCAATTATTATTAACATAATAATATTTGTCTTAGTTGTATTTGGATTAATAGTTGGACTTGCAGGAATACCATTTCTAGGTTCAAGTGGTAGATCAAAGTTTAGCTATTTAATTAAATATTTTACTGTAGAATCAAATTTATTTATGGGAATAACTGCACTAGCACTTGGAATTAACCAAATATTATATTTAAAAAATGGAACAAAGATTAATAAGGTTATATTTATTCTTAAATATGTTGCAACAGTGAGTGTTGCAATTACATTTTTTACAGTATTATTTTTCTTAGGACCTGTGGTATTTAGAGATAGATTCCTATCAATGTATCAAGGAGTAAGCTTCTTTTATCACTTAGTAGTACCTGTTTTAAGTATGCTAGTATTTATCTTATTTGAAAGTAGTAAAGATTATAATATCCATAAAGTATCCTTCTTTGGAATCATTCCATTTTTGATTTATGCAATATTTTATGTAATAGCTGCATTAACTCATATGACAAATGGAAAGGTAGAAGCCGGATATGATTGGTATGGATTTTTAAGTTTTGGAATTCCTATTTTTATATTATTAATGTTTATAATGCTAGGAGCTACATACTTAATATCTTTCTTAACATTAAAGTTAAATAAAATTACTTACAAGGAAAATTAGGAGGCAAATATGAAACAAACATTAACTTACAAAATATTAAATGCTCATAAGGTTTCAGAAGATTTAGAAAATAATAAAATGAGTATTAAAATTGATCAAACATTAACTCAAGATGCAACTGGTACAATGGCATATCTTGAATTTGTTAGCTTTGGTCTTGATAAGGTTAGAACTGATTTATCAGTAAGCTATGTTGACCACAATACATTACAAAATGGATTTATGAATGCTGATGACCATAAGTTTTTACAAACTGTTGCAGATAAATATGGTATCGTATTTTCAAAGGCTGGTAATGGTATTTGCCACCAAGTAAATCTAGAAAGATTTGCAGTACCAGGAAGAACTATTCTTGGTTCTGATTCACATACACCTACATCATCAGGTGTTGGTGCACTAGCTATTGGAGCAGGTGGACTAGATGTTGCATGCGCAATGGCTGGCATGCCTTTTACAATTGTTAGACCAAAGGTTGTTGGTGTTAAATTATTAAATAAATTAAGAGATGGCGTATCTGCAAAGGATATCATTATTCACCTTTTAGGTATTATGACTGTTAAGGGTGGAGTAAATAAGGTTATTGAATATTATGGCGAAGGTGTTAAAACATTATCAGTACCTGAACGTGCTACAATCTGTAACATGGGTGCAGAGCTAGGTGCTACATCTTCAGTATTTCCTTCAGATGAAGTAACAAAGCATTTCTTAAAAATTCAAAAGAGAGAACAAGATTACAAGCCTCTATCAGCAGATGAAGGCTGTGAATATGATGAAAATATCACAATTGATTTAGCTACATTAGAGCCAATGGCATCTTGTCCAAATTCACCAGATGCTGCAAAACCTGTATCTGAATTAAAGGATATTAAGGTTGACCAAGTATTAATTGGTTCTTGTACTAACTCAAGCTACTATGATTTTGTTAAAGTAGCATCAATCCTTAAAGGTAAAAAGATTCATAAGAACGTATCATTAGGTATTGCACCTGGTTCTCAACAGGTATTACAAATGATTACTAAAAATGGTATCTTAGATATTTTACTAGAAGCTGGTGCTAGAATTTTAGAATCAGCATGTGGTCCATGTATTGGTATGGGTCAATCTCCTGCAACTGATGCAGTATCATTAAGAACATTTAACCGTAACTTCTATGGTAGAAGTGGTACAAACTCAGCTAAGGTATATTTAGTATCACCAGAGGTTGCAGCTCTATCTGCAGTAAATGGTTATATTTCTAATCCACTTGGCTGCAAGATGTTACCTGAATTTAGCTTAGATGTTGATTATCCTAAGTGTGATAGCTTACTATATTGGCCAGAATTTAAATCTGAAATTGTTATGGGACCAAATATTAAGCCACTTCCTAAATTCAAGCCTATTGGAAAGAAATTTGATGCAAAGGTAATGATTTCTTTAGAAGATAATATTACAACAGATCATATTATGCCAGCAGGTGCTAAGGTATTACCTTATAGATCAAATATTGAAAAGATTTCTGAATTCGTATTCTCAAATATCGATGAAGGATTCTCTAAGAGATGCTTAGATAATAATGGTGGTGTAATTGTTGCAAAGCAAAATTATGGTCAAGGCTCAAGCCGTGAGCATGCAGCAATCGCTCCAAGATATTTAGGAATTAAGGCAGTAATAGCTGCTTCATTCGCAAGAATTCATAAAAAGAATTTAATTAACTTCGGTATTCTACCAATTGAATTAGATATTAATGCTGATTTATTTGATGAAATCGAAGTATCTTATGATAGAACAAAAATAACAGTAATTAATAAGACAAAGAATGAGTCTTATGAAAAAATGAATGATTTAACAGACGAAGAATATAACTTAATTGAGGTTGGTGGATTGTTAAATACATTCTAGAAAGGATTGTATGAACGAATTTTTACAAGAAAAATATAATGATCTATTAAATGAAGAAGCAATAGATCCTAAATTATATGATGAATATGATGTAAAAAGAGGACTTAGAAACAACAATGGTACTGGTGTATTAGTTGGTTTAACTAGAGTTGCTGAAGTATCAGGCTATGTTGTTGAAAATGGCGAAAAGAAACCAAAAGAGGGCAACCTATATTATCGTGGAATTGATATTTCAGATGTTGCAAAGCTTTGTGGTGATGATTTCGGCTATGAAAATACATGCTTCTTATTATTATTTGGTCATTATCCTAATAAAACAGAATCTAAGATTTTCAAAAAAATCTTAAGTGAACAATATGACCTACCAGAAGGATTTATGGAAAATATTATCCTTAAAAACCCTTCAAAGTCATTAATGAATCATATATCTAGATGTATCTTATCATTATATTCATTTGATGATGATCCAGATAATATTGATGGATTTGAATTAATTAAAAAAGGCATTTCATTAATCGCTAAAATGCCTGCAATAATTAGCTATTCACTTCAAACAAAAACTCATTACCTAGATCATGATTCATTACATATCCATTATCCTAAAAAAGAATATTCATTTGCTGAAAATTTATTATACATGTCAAGAAATGATGGTAAGTTTACAGACCTTGAAGCTAAAACATTAGATATGTGCTTAATTGTTCATGCAGACCATGGTGGAGGAAACAATAGTGCCTTTGTAGGTACAGTAGTTTCATCTACATTAACAGATATCTATTCAATGCTAAGTGCATCTATGGCATCCCTAAAGGGTCCACGTCATGGTGGAGCCAATATGGCTGTATTAGACATGATGAAGAATGTAATCGATGATATTGGTCTTAACGCAACTGATGAGCAAATCAAAGATGTTATTGTTAAAATGCTTGATAAAAAATATAATGATTATTCAGGCTTAGTATATGGTATAGGTCATGCAATCTATACATTATCAGATCCAAGAGCTGAATTATTAAGAGAAAAGGCAAGAAAGCTATCTAAGGAAAAGAATCCAAAGAAATTTGAATTCTACAATAGATTTGAAAAAATTGCAGTAGCAACCCTAGAAGAAAGAAAAGGTATCAAGTGTTGCTGTAATGTTGATTTCTATTCAGGCTTAATCTATGAGATGCTAGACATTCCAAGGGACTTATTTATACCTATATTTGCAGCAGCAAGATTAGTAGGTTGGATTAGCCATGATATAGAAAACCTATTATACAGCAATAAAATTGTTCGTCCTGCAACTAAATATGTTGGAAAGAAGTAAAATGGAGTTTCATACTCCATTTTTTTCAATATTTGACTTTAAATCATATTTTCTTTATAATATATATTATAGAAGTGGAGGGGATAATATGTCGCTAAAGAAGACGATTATTTTTATCGTTTGTATTTTTGCAGCAATCCTAATACCTTTAGGATTAATTGGTGGCGCAGTTTCTGCAATAAATAATTATTCAGAATATCAAGTAGATTCTACCCCTCAAGCAAATATTACTGTAAATGACATTGAATCTTCTACAGCACACCTGCATTTTTCAATCGATAGATCAAACTTTGTCATTGATTCATCTGCTAATAGAACAATAGATGATGAAGAAAAAGCAACTGATGAAGCATCAACAACAAAATATAAATATGTAAATAATTATAATATTTTATTAATTAATATGACAAATTATTATGCAGCTGAAAAAAACATTAAGGGTAACCAGGTTATTAGTGTTCAAGGTTATGTAGATCATACAATGGAAATATATAATAATCAGTTAACATATGATGGTTCAGTTATACAAAATGGATTACAATCTTTTGAAATTAAAGATGTATATCGTTTAACAGCTGATACTTTATTTAGTGCAAATAAAGAATATTATACTCAAGAAACAGCAACAGAATATAAATTAGCTGATGTTAAAGCTGATACCGAAGTTGAAAGAGGAGTATATTACGAAAAGGTAAAAGAAACTACATTTGATTTCTACATCGGTAATTTAGAAAAGAATCATACTTACGCAATAGCTGTTCAATTTTATTATAGTCTTAATGATAAGGGCTCAGTTTTATACAATAGAGGCTTATCAGATAGATATGAATTTACAACCGCAAAATAATAAAAAATGGAAAAGACCATCGATTGATGGTCTTTTCCTATTTTTGGGAGAGATTATTTTTATAAGTAGTTTTCTTATGTACCCTAATGTTACCACTAATATTTTTTTTAGTCAATGATTTGACATATTTTGTGCTTAATTGTTTGTGTTTTGTGAAAATTATGCTATAATTTCATAAGTCAAAGGAGGAAAAAACAGGTGAATAAACAAGAATTTTTACTTGAAATGAGAAAAAATCATACCCTAAAAGGAAGAAAACCATGTTTTATTTCTCTTAGGTTTAACGCAGGAAAGATTTATAATGAAGGATATTCTGAATTTATTATGTCTTTTAAAGATGGTATATTATATTTTCAAAAGCTAACAAAGTTTTTTAAAAAACTAAAGCCAGCTTTAGATTTTGAACTTAATGCTAAGCGTTTCATAGAATATAGAATCGATGAAAAAAGCTTTATTAATGCCTTATATCTATATGACGATACTGGTAGATATATAGATATATGTTATCAGGTTGGAAAAGATAATTCATCTACAATGATGAATATTCAAAGAATAATAGATGAAATGACAAAGGATTATAATCTTAAGCCTTTTAAGGAGGAGGTATTTGATGAACCAGAAGAAGGAACTGACTCAGAAGGAGAAGGATCTAATCAAGAAATACGAAACAAATGATTTCAAAAAGAATAGAAAATTCACTAATGAAAAGAAAGAAATGTATTTAAAACAAACTGATAGAAATTATAAGGATGGTGATAGAAATTGATTAAGCTTGGAGAATATAACAATTTAACTGTTGTAAGAAAATCTGATTTAGGATATATGTTAACAGATGGAAATGAAGAAGTGTTATTACACTTTTCACAAAGTTTAAGTGAGCATAAGGATAATGAGGAAGTAAAGGTATTTATTTATGCAGATAAAAAAGAAAGACCTACCGCAACTGAAATAAATCCTTCAGCAACTATAGAAGAAGCAGGATTTGCTAAAGTAGTTGATGTTATTCCTAATGTTGGTGTATTTGTTAATATTAATACTCCTAAGGATATTTTAGTGTCAAAGGATAATTTACCATATAATACTGAATTATGGCCACAGGTTGATGATTTATTATTTATTAGACTAAAAATAAAGAAGAATTCGTTAATTGGTAAGCCATTAAATAGATTTGATATTATATCATTACATAAGGGTGTTAATTATTTAGAACAAGAACAAGTTAATGCTCATGTATGTAAAATTGCTGATAGCGGCATTTCTTTAATCACAAATGATATGATGTATGTATTTGTGCCAGAAACTCAATTAAGAGGAAAATATAGACTTGGTGAGGCAGTAACTGTAACAATTACTAAGCCACTTGATAATGAATATTATGGAACATTAAATCAACATAAGGAATTCTTAATAGATACTGATAGAGAATTAATTGTTGAATATATGAAAAATCATGGAGGCTCAATGCCTTTAACAGCTAAATCATCATCTGAAGATGTTTTTAAATATTTAAAAATGTCAAGAAAAGCATTTAAAAGAGCCTATGGTGGCTTATATAAGGATCAAATTATTGAATTTGATGATAACAAAACATATTTTGTAAAATAGGATTCGTATATGCGAATCTTATTTTTATAATATTCTTGTGAATATTTGTGAACATTTGTTTACAAACTAAATGTTTTTGTATATAATATAGTCGTGAGGTGAGTTAAATGATTGAATTTTTTGATGAAGATAATAAATTAGGCGTAGCTACAATCTATGATAGACACATATTATTTAATTCAAAACTAAAAAAATTTTTTGATTCAGCTTATAGAGTTAGAGTAGGAATAGATAAGGATGCAAATGAATTATATTTCTTTATGATTAATAAGGATTATGCATTAAGCGGTGAAATTAATGAAACCTCGTTATTACCAGTATCTATATCTAAATCATATGCTAGGGTTGCCTCAAAAAATTTAATCAAATTTATTAGTGATTCATTCGGACTTAAAATCAACAAGGATGAGAGTAAGCAATATAATGCTAAATATGATGAATCAAAAAAAGCAATCATAATTGATATGGGAGGTACGAAGTGATGGAATACATGATTTGGATTTGGCTTGGTGTATTTGTCCTAGCCTTCATTTTAGAAGCAATCACTCAAGATTTAGTATCAATTTGGTTTGGTGTAGGCGCAATCATTTGTGTTTGTATATCAGGATTTACAGAGTGGTGGGTACAGCTTATTGTCTTTGTAGTAGTAAGTTCAATAACATTAATTGCTACAAGACCACTTGCAAAGAAGATATTAGCAAGAAATGAAAGAAAGACTAATACTGATGAATTTATCGGCCAAAAAGTTAAGGTTATATCAAATATTACCAAATTTGATGGTGGCGAGGTTAAATTAAATGGCATAGTATATACAGCTATTTTAAAAGAGACAGACGAAGAAACTATTCCAATTGATTCAATAGTTGAGGTTGTATCTATCAAAGGTAATAGATTAGTAGTAAAGAATATTGAAAAGGAGATTTAAATTTATGTTTTTACAAGTTGAAGCAGGAACAATTGCAGTTATTGTTGTTTTATCAATTATTGGCTTAATTTTATTAATTTATTTAATTAGTAGAATAAGAATCGTTAGACAGACTAACAAGGTAGTAGTAGAAAGATTAGGTGCTTTCCATAAGGTATGGGGTGTAGGTTTTAATTATTTGTGCCCATTTGTTGATAGAATTGCATATATTATCTCTATGAAGGAACAAGTTAAGGACTTCGCTCCACAACCTGTTATTACAAAAGATAATGTTAAAATGGATATTGATACAGTAGTATTCTTCCAAGTTACAGATCCCAAGCTATATGCATATGGTGTAGAAAATCCATTATCTGCAATTGAAAATTTAAGTGCTACAACACTAAGAAATATTATTGGTGAATTAGACCTAGATGAAACTTTAACAAGCCGTGATATTATTAATTCAAGAATGAGAGCAATTCTAGATGAAGCAACAGACCCATGGGGAATTAAGGTAAATAGAGTAGAAGTAAAGAATATCATTCCACCAAGAGATATCCAAGAAGCAATGGAACGTCAAATGAGAGCTGAACGTGAGCGTAGAGAAAAAATCTTACTTGCTGAAGGTGAAAAGAAATCTCAAATTCTACTTGCTGAAGGTCAAAAGGAATCTCAAATCCTAAAGGCAGATGCTGATAAGCAAGCAACAGTATTAAAAGCAGAGGCTCAAGCTGAAGCTATTTTAAAGGTAAAACAAGCAGAGGCAGAAGGTATTAGATTAATTAGAGAAGCTGAAGCAGAAGGTTTAAAAGCTTTAAAGGATGCTGATGTATCAGCTGAGGTATTAACATTAAGAGGCTATGAAGCATTAAAAGATTTAGCTAATGGTAATTCTACAAAGATTATTGTTCCATCTGAATTACAAAATGTTGCAACACTTGCTACAACAATAAAAGAAAGCCTAGAAGTAAAAAAAGAAACTAAAAATAAATAATAAAATGTCCCCACTTTTAGTGGGGATTCAATTTTTATAAAAAAATAGTTGAATTAAAATTGTTAGTGTGATAAAATAAACGAGCGTAATAAAGTGGTCCGGTAGTTCAGTTGGTTAGAATGCCTGCCTGTCACGTAGGAGGTCGCGAGTTCGAGTCTCGTCCGGACCGCCACTTAATATGCGTTCATAGATCAATTGGATAGATCGTTTGACTACGGATCAAAAGGTTGGGGGTTCGAGTCCTCCTGGACGCGCCAGTTTGATTAAATGCACTGATAATTCAGTGCTTTTATTTTTTTATGGTATAATATAATGAGTAGAGGAGGATATAAAAATGAAAAGAATATTAAAAATGTTATTATTTTTTATAATTGTTATATTATCTTCTTGCAGTAATACATCAAGTGATAAGATTATTAAATCATACGATGAATTAAAGAAAATAGAAACAGAGACTAAAAGTGATTATATTTCATTTGGCAATACCGGAATAGTTATAAATGGGGATAATACTAAAATTACATATAAAGAAATGTTTGGTATAGAGAAAATTTATAATGCGTATGCTTATAAAAAGGATAATTATTTATATTTATCATGTAGTGGCTATGATTTTTATCTTGCTAAATACAATTTATTAGATAATACTTATGTATCAAATAAATTTGAAATAGGCAAACCTTTTGATTATAAATTTATTGATTCAAAATATTATTTATATTGTAGAGCTAAAAGTGGTGCAGATACAGTAGGCAAAATTGCTGTAGTTGATCTTGATTTTAATATTTTGTTTTCACCAGAAATTAACTTTAAAGAAAATCAATTTAATTACTCAATAACAAAATATGGAATGGGAAGTATAGAATTTGATTATATCGGAACCCCTCTAACAGCAAGCCCTAAGAAGATAATATATTATGATAATAATAAATTTGAATCATTTGATATAAATTTAAAAAAGTATTATAGAGGCTTAAATTATATTTTGATTCAAGATTATTGCGTTTTTTATACAGATTACCCTACAACAATAGAATTAATAATTAATTTAAAAAATAAAACAATAGCTTATATGATGGATGAAAGTACTACTTTAGATAATTATGTAAAAGAAGAATTAGAATTAGATTTCTTTATGAATATAATTAGTGAAATTCATGCCACACCTATTCCAACTCAATATATAGTATCAAGAGATGATATATTAAAAACTGATTTTGATAAAGTGATAAAAAAATATTGTAGTGATTCAATGTGTTACAACTACAGTCAAATAATAACTGAAAACGAAGAAGTTTTATATGTAATTGAAACATATAGAAAAAAGGATAATATCGTTATTATGGCAAGTGATTATGATGAAAATGAAACTCTAGAGCCACACTATATTTATAAATATGATAAGGAGACTAATTCATTATTATATGCAGGATATACAATGGGTGAATTTATTTATTTTTATCTAAAGTAATTGGGGGATATTTAAATGAATAAAAAATTAAAGGAATATATAAAAAAAATAGATGGAGTATCTCATATAACATTTGATCCTAAGGGACCAGGCGTTGTAAGAATATTTTTAGTGCCACCTAAAAAGATAAAATCAGGTATTTCATGGGTAGTTATTTTAAATGGTGAAAATTTATTACCTATTTGTATGGCCTGGGCAATATTACTTAGAGAATTTATAAATGAAATTAATTCATACGAAGGTAAAAGTATTACCGAAAATGATATAAAAGATGCAGTAGATAGAGTAAGAATAACAATGTCTGAATTATACCCTAAAACACCATCAACAATGTTTAGAGATGATTTAATGGATATAATTGAAGTTATTACTAAAGTTGCAAAAGGCGAGCCTGTAAATGCAAATATTGGCTATTTATCATTAAAGGAATACGCTAAATATATGACAGCCCCTCATCGTATGGACTTATTAATATCATCTATGGAAAGAGATGGTAGGTGGGCATGTAATCAAAAATGCCTAAACTGCTATGCAGCGAAACAACCTTTAGGTAAAGAAAAAGAATTAACTACTGATGAGTGGAAGAATATCATAGATAAGCTAAAGGCAGCAAGAATACCCCAATTAACATTTACTGGTGGAGAGCCTACTTTAAGAGCTGATTTAGTAGAATTAGTGAAATATTCAGAGTGGTTTGTTACAAGATTAAATACTAATGGCCAAGCTCTAACAAGAAAATTATGTGATGATCTTTTTGAAGCAAACCTAGATGCATTACAGGTTACATTTTATTCGCATAAAAAAGAAATTCATAATTTATTAGTCGGTGCTGATGGATTCGATAGAACAGTAGATGGTATTAAAAACGCAATCTCATCTGGACTTGTTGTAAGTATTAATACTCCACTTTGTGATTTAAATAGAGATTATGTTAAAACAATTGAATATGCAAATAAAGAATTAGGAATAAGATTCTTTACTTGTTCAGGATTAATATTAACTGGTAATGCTACTAATAAGGAAAATTATAAGGATAGATTATCAAGCCAAGAATTAAAAGAAATATTAATAGAGGCAATAGATTATTGTAATAAAAATGATTTAGAATTAAAATTTACCTCACCTGGTTGGATTGAAGATTCATTTTTTAAGGAACATAAGATGAATCCTCCAATGTGTGGGGCATCACTATCAAATATGGCAATATCACCAAGTGGTAATTTAATTCCATGCCAAAGCTGGCTTGATGGTAAAACATTTGGTAATTTATTAAATGCTAATTTTGATGTTTTTTGGGATATGAAGGAAACAAAAAGATTTAGAGATAAAATAATTCATCTTAAATCTGAATGTCCATTAAATGTAAAGGAGCTTAACAATGAAAAGAATAATTAATAAGTTAATGTTAATATTTATATTAGCTTTTATATTATTATTTTCATTTATCAATAATAAAATAGAAGCTAAATCTAGTGATTTAGATAGAATAGATTCTTATATTATTACTGTAGATCCAAACTTTAAAGACGGCTCATTAGATATTAAAATTGATATCTCATGGACAGTTTTAAATGACACATCAGAAGGACCGCTTGAGTGGGTAAAAATAGGTATTCCAAATTATCATGCTGAAAATATTAGGGCATTAACAAATAATATAAAAAAGATTAAATATTATTCAGATGATGGTTCATTTATTAGAATAGATTTTAATAAAAAATATTATAAAAATGAAACAGTTGATTTTAGCTTTAGCTTTAATCAATCATATATGTATAAATTAAGAGACGTAGTAGATAAAGATGGTGAAAAGAATTATGTTTATTATAATTATAATCCAGGCTATTTTAATTCAATTAAGGTTACAAATTGTGTATTAAAATGGAATGCTACTAATGTATATAATTTTGTTGAATCAAGTATTGCTTCACCAATAATTGATGGCTATTATGTATTAGAATCACCATTATCCTATAGTGAAACTATAAGTGTAAATGTATCATATTTACAAAATATATTTGAAACAATAGATCCTAATAAAACATATACAAATGAATATGAAAAATATCCATGGCTAATGCCAGTAATTGTCTTAGGTATATTTGCGTTAGTAATAATCTTGGTTATAGTTATTGGCTATGTATCAAAGGATCCATATAAAACTAATAGAGGATTCTATGGTCCAAATTATTTCCATTATTTTCCATATTATTATGGAAGATATAGGTCACACACAGGAGTATCTAAGACAGGTAAAATAATAAATCCACCATCAAATGTAAGTAGTGGCGGTCATCATGTTGGTGGAGGCTGTGCCTGTGCTTGTGCATGCGCATGTGCAGGAGGCGGAAGAGCAGGATGTAGTATGAAGGATTTTTATCATACTAATTTAAAATCAAGTGATGTAAAAAAAAGTATTAAATGATAAAAAATAATTTTAATTGTATAAAATTAATATTTTGATATAATAATTATTGAGGTATTTTTTATGGATAAATATGATTCTTTAAAATTAGAAAATCAATTATGCTTTCCCTTATATGCAGCAGCAAAGGAAATAACAAGAAAGTATAAACCATTTTTAGATAAATTAGATTTAACTTATACTCAATACATTTGTATGATGGTAATGTGGGAACATGAATCAATGAATGTTAAAACATTAGGTGAATACCTATATTTAGATTCAGGTACATTAACTCCATTATTAAAAAAATTAGAGGATAAAGGCTTTATCGAAAGAAAAAGAAATGATATTGATGAAAGAAATCTTGTAATTACAATTACAAAAAAAGGTATGGAATTAAGAGATTTAGCTTTATCAGTTCCACAAAATATGGGTTCTTGTATTCAATTATCAAGAGAAGAATCACTGTTATTATATAAAGTATTATATAAAATATTAAATAATTTAAATAATAAATAATTTATTGGCATAAGTATTTTAACTTATGCCTTTCTTATTTTAAAAATAGACTATTTTAAAAATAAATGCTATAATCAAAATATATTTTTGCGTTTAATAATATTTTAATGGAGGTGAAGCTATGAATGGACTAGGAATTGCTTTTTATATATCAGCTATTTTTATTTCTATTTCATGCATTATTTATATTCTAATTCAAAATAGAATGGATAAGCCTCAAAAAAAGTTTTATTTGATTATGTTATGTATTATTTTATTCAATTGTATTACTGAATTAATAATACATTCACTTGTTCCAGTTAAAACTGAGTATGAATTTACATATTATGTATTCTATATATGTAAATATTTATATTTTATTAGCCATTCAGCAATGTTATTGCTATTAGGCTATTATGTACTTTGTGTAACAGGTAATATCAATGGCTTTAGTAAAATATATAATATAATTTTTGTTTTACCGGTTGTATTTATAGAAATATTATTATTAATTAATCCATTTACTCATTGGTGCTTTTCTTACGATAAAGCTACATGTGAATATACTAGATCCTGGGGAATAACTTTGCTATATGTTATTTCTGCATTCTATATTTTATTCTTTATTGTTAGCTTATTTAAATCATGGAGAGCATTAAATACTAAAAGACGTATTTCATTATTATATTTCGTAGCCATGGTAGTAGTAGGACTATTAATTCAAGCAGTTAATATTAATATAAGAGTAGAATTATTTGCTGAATCATTAGCCTATCTAGGCTTAATATTAACTATAGAAAATGAAGATGACCTATTAAATACCGATGTTGGTATATATAATCGTAAAGCATTAAGTATTGATTTTGATAATTTATTCGCAAATAAAAGAGATGCGTATGCACTTTTTATTAAAATAAAGGACCCTGATATTACAAGAAGAATAACAGGTTCATCTAACACAGATATTTTATCTAAAATTATGTATAATGAATTAATAAAATATGTACCTAGGTATCATTTATATGAAACATCACCTGATACATTTATTATTATATTATTTTCTAAAACAGATGAAGAGCCTAAAAAGCTTATAGATATTTTAAATAAAAGATTTGAAGAAACATTTTCAATTAACAATGTTGATTTCACCTTAAATACAGCATTTATGCTAGCTAAAATACCTGAGGATATATCTAATACAGAAGAAGTATTTAACATGGCCGATAGTGAATTACCAGAGGATAGTAAAAAAATATTAATAGGTAAAGAGGATTTGAGCTATCTTTTAAGAAGAAAATCAATCGAGGCAGCAATACAAAGAGGCTTATCTGAGGGTAATTTTGAGGTTTATTATCAGCCTACATTTGATATTAGTGGGAATAAATTTGGTGCTGAAGCATTAATTAGATTACACGATACAAAGCTTGATAATGTATATCCTGATGAATTTATTCCACTTGCTGAAAAAATAGGCTTAATCTCAGATGTTGATGATTATGTTTTAAAAACTGTATGTGAATTTATAGCATCTGGTAAATTAGATGAGGTAGGAATTAGTAGTATCAATGTTAATTTATCTGTCTTTCAATGTATAAAGCCTAATTTTGTTAATCATATTATAAGTATAGTAGATGAGTATAAGGTTGATAGAAATAAGATTAATTTTGAAATTACAGAATCTATTAACGCTAATGATTATGAAGCAATGAAATCAGTAATGATTCAGCTATATTGTAATGGATTTAAGCTATATATGGATGATTATGGTACAGGATATTCTAATGTTTATTCATTATTCTCAATGAATTTTAATGTTATCAAAATTGATAAATCAATTCTTTGGGGAGCATTTGAAAGTGAAATAGGTAAAATTATTTTAGAAAACAATGTTAGAATGCTAAAGCAAATGCATTTTAAGATATTAGTAGAAGGTGTAGAAACAAAGGAACAGGTAAATCTTTTAAGAGAGCTAAAGGTAGATTATTTACAAGGCTATTATTATTCTAGACCAGTTCCTGAGAAGGATTTTATTGAATTGTTAAAAAAATATTAATTTTACTCACATTTTGTAACATACATTTGTTAGAATTAGCTTACTAATATTTATATAGCTTCATTATTATATATTTAACATAAAATGTTATAATGAAGTTAATATAGAAGAATTACCTCGCTTCAAAATTGTAGTAGTTAGGTATTATATTCATTATAAAAATATTTGGACCGAGGAATATATTTTTCTTCGGTTTTTATAATTTTATAAGAAGTGGTGTGTGCTATTATGAAAAAAATAATAAATTTTTTATTATCATTTTTATTTTTCTTTAAAATTCCTAATTTGCACAGTGTTGGTGCCAAACGGCTTCACTGTGCTATTTTTTTGACATCACATCCCTATATTTCACTCTTTTTGGTGACGAAAGTGCCATTTTAAGGAATTTTTTTATTTT
>Ga0247610_10001905_pt1 | contig 25019 bp, 18 predicted proteins | sample 174DNAGHGhighgp2_FD_193483 | JGI IMG/M metagenome (GOLD analysis project Ga0247610, IMG submission 193483) | Sheep rumen microbial communities from Palmerston North, Manawatu-Wanganui, New Zealand - 1742 DNA GHGhigh gp2 | ecosystem: Host-associated > Mammals > Digestive system > Stomach > Rumen...
TATAAAACAATGGCAATGCTATTTCGATACATAACAAGAAATACAGTTCTATTTATAAACCTAATTTTTGTAGTATTACAGATTTTAGCGTTGCAAGCACCATATATCGCTCCTTCGAGTTTTGTATGGTTGCAATTCATTGCTTTAATTTTTCCTATTATTGCTACCATCCAATGTTTTTTCGTAGTGTTCTGGCTTTGCTGCCGAACTAAGCGCAATGCTTTATTCTCACTAATCACTATTCTCTTATCTTTAGGGGCTTATGGAAGAGTATTCGGACATTTACACTTTAAAACTGAATCAAAAGAAGAATCTATTTCTTTACTCTCTTATAATGTATCCATTTTTACCGATAAAAATAAATATAAAGAAATTAAAGATTTTTTATTTGAACAGGATCCTGATATTATTTGTATGCAGGAATTTGGCTTTTATAAAAACTCAGCAATTTCACAAAATGTAATCTTACGAGATTTCTCTCAAAAATATCCTTATCGACACCTTTGGTATAAAAATCAAAATTCAAATCTTTGGTGGGGATTGGCAACTTTTTCTAAATATCCAATTGTAAAAAAAGAAAAAATAGTTTATGATAGTCGCTATAATGTGAGTATTTATTCTGATGTAAAAATAGGGGATGATACTATTCGTATTATTAATAATCACTTAGAATCTAATAAATTTTCTTTAAGTGATATGAATGAATATGATAATTTGGCTAACGATATATCGAAAGATAAATTGTCAAAAATATCTCATAAATTATCAAACAAAATGAGAACCGCATTTCTCGTCCGTGAAAAACAAGCAGAAATCGTAGCTCAAACCATAAAAGAAACAACGTATCCTCTAATTGTTTGTGGCGATTTTAATGATGTCCCTCAATCATATACCTATTCTAAAATATCCCAAAATTTAACCGATATGTTGTTAGAAGGTAATCTGGGTTATAACTATACTTACTATAAACATGGTATGTTTGTACGTATTGATAATATTTTATGTAGTGATGAGATATTACCTGTGAATTCGGCTATTTTAACTAAAGATTATTCTGACCATAAACCTGTTACAGCTCAATTTAAGATAAAAAGAAATAAATAATGGTGACAAATCTATTCTCTCACTTTTTTTAATTTTTCTATGCCAATCATACCAATAATAAGCACTAATGTTCCTAAAATTGCCATCCCTGTAATTCGTTCGTGCAAAACTATATTGGCTACAAGCATGGTTATCAAACTTTGAATATAAATATAATTGGTCGCATTTACTATACCAATGCGGTTTAATACCCAGTTCCAAGTCAGGAAACAACCCCAACTCGCTATTATACAAAGAAAAAGCAAATTTGAAATAATGTTTGGCTGAAATAGAAATGTGATATCCGTATTCAAAGGATTGACAAAAAATAAATAGGGTAATATGGTAATTAATCCATAAAAAAATACCTTTCTAGTAATGAATGCTAAATCGTAATGTGCTGATACTGATTTGATTAGCAATGAATATAAAGCCCATGAAAAAGCAGCAACAAAAGCTAATAAATCACCTAACGGACTAATATGCAACACCCATTGACCATTCATTACAATCAAAGCCATTCCTATAAGAGCAATTATTGAAAATAGAAATTGTCGCTTGGTTAATCGCTCACTTTTATAAAATAACCCCACTATCATTGCGGTGTATAGTGGGGTAGAACATACTATTATACTAACATTCGATGCAGGAGAAAAGGTTAAGGCATAATTCTCTGCCATAAAATACAAAGAACCTCCCATTAGTCCTAATCCAAATAACTTTAATTCATCATTAAAATTATCAGCAAATAGTTTTTTATGGCTAATTATTACCATACCAATATATGCCAATAAAAAACGATAGAAAAAAATATCAGATGGAGTTAAACCATTCATTAAAAGTACTTTACTACTAACAAATGTACTTCCCCAAATGCACATCACGGAAAATGCAACAATATGTCCAATGTATTTTAATAACACGAACTATTTGTTCTTATCTAACCATTCTAAGCGTCTTTTGTCAGCTAGATGTTTGATTTCAAAATGCTCAAATTTGGCTTTAAAACCATTCCCATCAGGACATGCAGCTACTGGACCAACCATCATTGGTATATTATCTTGCATCCAGCAATTTCGCATCATTGTATAGGTCTTATCATCATAAGAATAGAAAATCTCTACAGCATCTAATCGACGAACGACTTTTATCCAAATGAATTCAACAGGTTTGTCTAAGGTAATAACACTCCAATCGCTGGTTTTATGGGTAACTACAGCACTTAAATTGTACTTACCATCAACGTACTCAATTCCTGCTTTTAGCCAATTTTCATGGTCGATACGTAACATTAATCCTGCTTGATCAAAACGAGCTACATACTCACCACTAATTTTTACTTTTGCTTCAAATTCGCCACCTCGTGTGGTATAATAAAACGGACCATCGTCAACTGTAAATCCATAATGAGAAATACGCCAATAATCACTGTGGGGCGTTACATCCATAATTAGACTCTCATTTTTAATTTCCCATTTTTCTGGTTCGTTAAACCACTGCATATTGTTTAATGATTGGGCACTCAGTACCATTGTCATAAACATTGATGCAATAGTGATAATAACTTTATTCTTTTTCATTGATTTTTTATTTTAATGTCAATTGTACTACATTTTCAACATGATGTGTATGAGGAAACATATCAACAGGCTGAACCTTTGTAACCTTATATTTTACATCTAACAGGTTCAAATCTCGAGCTTGTGTAGCTGGATTACAACTAACATATACGATACGTTTTGGCTCTGCATTCAAGATGACATCTATCACATCTTCATGCATTCCTGCTCGTGGAGGATCGGTAATAATTACATCAGGACGACCATTTTGCTCAATAAATTCATTGGTCAATATGTCTTTCATGTCGCCTGCATAAAACTTAGTATTTTGGATATTATTAATTTCTGAATTGATTTTGGCGTCTTCTATAGCATCTTCAACATATTCAATACCAACGACCTTTGAGGCTTTTGCAGCAACGAAATTAGCAATAGTTCCCGTTCCTGTATAGAGGTCATACACCAATTCATCTCCCGTAAGTTCTGCAAATTCTCGAGCCACTTTATACAATTCATAAGCTTGTAAAGAATTGGTCTGATAAAAAGATTTTGGACTTACTTTAAATTGTAAATTCTCCATATTTTCCATCATAAATTCTTTCCCAGAATAAAGAATTACGTCTTGATCTGAAATGGTATCGTTGGCTTTATGATTTACAATATAGAGTAGGGAAGTGATTTGTGGAAATTCTTTGTGAATATTACTCATCAACTTTTCAATATTGTCTTTTTCATTTTCATAAAAAACAACGATCAACATCACTTCTCCTGAAATAGACGTACGTAAAATTATATTACGCATCAAACCTTCCTTATTTTTAATATTAAAGAAGGATAAATTATTTTTTATACAAAAATCTTTAATGTAATTGCGAATCTGATTGGAAAGTTCACTTTGCAACCAACATTCTTCAATATCAAGAACTTTATCAAAAAGTCCAGGAATGTGAAATCCTAATGAATTAAAATTATCGTATTGAACATTAGCTTTGATTTCTTCCTCGGTTAACCAGCGTTTATCCGAAAAAGTGAATTCTAATTTATTACGATAAAAAGTAGTCTTTTTAGAACCTAAAATCGGACTAATTTCAGGTAATGCAATTTTACCTATACGCGTTAAATTGTCAAAAACTTGTTTCTGCTTGTAAAAAAGTTGTTTTTCATAAGGAAGATTTTGCCATTTACATCCTCCACATACTCCAAAATGTTTACAAAAAGGTACAGCTCGTTCATCGGAATATTTTACAAAATCAACGACTTTAGCTTCGGCGTATGAATGTTTTTTACGTGTCAACTGGATATTTACGACATCGCCTGGTACAGCATTTGACATGAATATTACCATATCATTGACTTTCGCAATGGCTTTTCCTTCTGCGGCAACATCGGTTACCAAAATATTTTCCAATAATGGAAGTTGTTTATTTTTTCTACTCACAGATTTATTCTATTTTTTTGCAAAATTATGAAAAATCCCTTTCTATTGCAAAAAAAAGGAGTGTTACAAAATAACACTCCTCATATATTTTTTTACAATTATTCTGTTTTAAAATGCGTATGCAACACCTACGCCAAGAACTTCTTTAAATTGAAGTTTTGGTTTGCCTTCTGTTGAACCTTCTTCAAAGAACAATACATCTTTGTTCCAAATTAAGTCGGTTGACAATGTAATGGTGAATACTTTAGCAATTTGATATGACAAAAGCACTTCCCAATCAACATAAACAGTGAAATCTTTTTGATATGGTGCATATAAATCAAGAGCTGAGGTTAAGTTCAAACCTTTAGCCAAATCTGCACTTACACGAGCTTTAACGTATGAACCAATTTGAGCACGGAATACTTTTCCACTATCTACACCAAATGCAGCTTGAGAAGAAAGAGTACTATCGCATACAAAAGTGAAACGTCCAGCTACTGGAGCAAGTAATAATGCAAAATTAACTTTTTCCTTTTCGATGCGGTATTGAACACCAGCAGAAACTTTCATATAAGCTGGAGCAAAAAATTTGGAAATATAAACAGAATCATTAGGGTAGTTAAAACCTTTGTCAAATTGAGTTTTTAAATCAGCTAAAGCAGAAACATACCAATGATCAGCTATTTGATAACCATAGTTAGTTGAGAATTCTAATTTATCTGAGTTTTTGCGGAAACCATCTTCTTTTCTCCACAACATTCCATAGTCAGCATTCAAAAGATTTTCCCAATAATGTTTGTCTTTGTGATAAGTTAAACCTCCATTCAAATAGATATTTCCTGCAATTTGACTTTCACCACCAGCAGACCAGTTAACTAATTGTGTTTGAGAAGCATTAATACCAGTAATACCTTTTAATTTCCAATATTTTTCTGCAGGTTTAGATGCTTCATGAGTATCTGGAAATTTTTCAATTTCTATTTTTTGTGCCAATGAACTAATCGTCAATGCAGCAAATAGTAATAAAACAATTGATTTTTTCATAAATAATACCTTTAAAAATTCTTTGCAAAAGTATAAAAAAAAGTTAAAAACATAATAATATATATGTATTTTTTCTATATAATGATGTTTTGGTACCTTATAATTTAAAAAATACAACAAATTTAGCACATATACTTTGATTTAAAGCTCTATAATAATCACTATTATAGGTCGTTTCAAATATGTCTCGAAGTCCACAATTGTAACGAATGTCTATCTGATAAGCGGTTTTACTTGCATTAAATTCATAACCTATACCACCACATACTCCTATATCAAAAATTCGGTTGAAATTATTTTGATGGAGTAGGATAGAATCATCATCTAAGTTTGAACCTGTATTGGTAACCTTACCATGTACTTTAAATGAAATTTTAGGTCCTAAATTGATGAAAAAACGATTTTTATTACCAAAAAATAAATGCGTCATCATTGGTATTTCTACATATCCAGAACGATAGGTATAACCATTCTTTTCTTTCCATCCATTTTGAGCATAATTGCATTCCAATAAAAATCCCGCATATCGCTCTCCTAAATATCGAAATGAAATACCACCGTTATAACCTAAGAGCAGATTTTCTTTTATTCCTGGTGCAAAAAACATAAATGAGGCACTTAATCCGTGGTTCGTACCAATACTCAATTCTGGTACAAAAGGAGGACGCTCTTCGTTTTTTTTCGCAAAAAGCCAAATTGAACTAAAAAATAATGCAATAACAAGAACTAACTTTCTCATTTTTAATAAGTGGTTAGATGCATGAATGTGTTGATATAACCCCCTTCTTCACCAACTTTTTTAAACTCGAATCCCGATTGAAGTGGTTTGATATCTAAATAATTGAGGCAATTGTAAAATTCATCACCATACTGCAATGCCGATAAGAAATGGAATGTAATATCATATCCAAGTACGGCATAATTAGGATTGGATTCCATAGTTCCAGCTCCAAAAAATCTTAGATATTTATCCAAGAATCTTCGCGTTGCACGATCGTCTTTATTAAACTTAAATTGTGCATACGAATAGGTTTGTTGTACGTACAAATCGGCTGTCTGAATATTATTCCATTCAGAAAAACCAAAAATTTGTAAGTTCTTTTTAGGCAAAGAATTAATATGTGGCAACGATTTATTTAATGTTAAAGGATCGGTCGTAGGTACAATGATGGTATTCATTTGATTGTGTTTAGTATCTATAAATTCATCAAACGATTTCATCTTCAAGCTATCATCAATTGGCACAAAATGAATATTTGCCATATTCTCTAAAGCCATTTTTGATTTTAACGAATCTACAAATACTTTTTTAGTATATTTATCTTCTTTTAATGGATATACAATGATTATATTATCATTTTTAAAATCATTAAAAAATTTATCGGCCATTAGGCACATTTGATCATTATTTGAAATATTATATTGAAACATATACGGATTGGTATAAACTTCCTCCGATTTCGACGAGAATGGAACAATAAATGGTATTTCATTTTCTAATGCAAAATCCGATACTTTTTTAATCTGATTACTATAGGCTGGTCCTATAATTAAATCTACATCTTTCAAAATAGGTTGATATAACACTTTATCGATTGAAGATTCCGTTTTTTGAGTATCAAATGGATATAATTCAACATTTAAACCTTCTTTACGAAGAGAATCTACAGCAATAAGCGCTCCCTGATAAAACTCAACAAAACGTAGGGTAGTAGATGAAGGTTCTTGATTATCCAACATAAATGGTAACAAAATAGCTATTTTTAAATTGGTACGAACTTTCTTACAATCTGCTACATTAAAGGTATTTTGTAGCAATTCTTCAATACGAAGGGTTTCGTGCAATCTCATTGAATCGGGTTGCAATTCTTCATTTCCTGTAGGAGCTGTACGCAATGGAGAATCTTTTTCTTTTTTATCTTCTTTCTTAGAAATTGATTTTACGGGCACTTTTAAGGCATACCCTGTAGGTAAATTCTCAATTGTAATCTCTGGATTTATAGCCAATATGTCGTTAATCTCTACATCGTAATTCTTACTAATGCGATATATTGTCTCTTTTTTCTTGACAATATGCGTGGTGTATGAACCTGGTAGGATAGGAGACTCACTCTTTGTTTGTACAACTTCTGCTTTAGATACTGCAGACTCTACAGGTTGCGTTTTTACAGCGACCTCTTTTTTGCGCTTCTCAATAACTAATTGTTCTCCTGCCTTAATTCCATATATAGCATTGGGATTTAATTTGTATATATCAGACGCATTTTTCTCATACATACGCGAAATGCTATATACGGTTTCTCCTGGTTTAATTTCATGAGTAACCAATTCGTATTCGTCTGAAATATGAGATTCTACTATTGGTATTCGAATCACAGAACCATATACCAATCCATCCTTATACTCGGGATTTGCTTCAATTATGGATTGTTGTGATACATTAAATTTTTGACTAATTCTAAAAAAACCTTCTGAACGCTCAACAGCATAAAGTACATATTTTTTACCATTGTAAGTAATGGTATCACCTGCCTGTTGGGCAAAGGAATTCATCGCCAAAACAAGGGTTATTACTATATAGTTAAAAAAATGTATTTTTTTCATAAGCTTATTTTTTTACAAAACTAACAAAAAAAAACAATATTTTTCACCTATAAAAGAGTAATATTTATGAACAATATCGTAAATTTGGCAAAAAAATATAGAATTGAATGAAAAGATTTTTCTTAACCGCAATTATTGCTTTGGGAGGACTTCTCTTAAGTGCTCAAAATTTTATTATAACTAATCAATATATTGAAGTTGAACCTTCTGAATTGTCAGGATTAAATAAGGTATTCTTACTTAAATCACTTACTAATCCACAAGCGGCATCTATAACTTATACCGTACAAAATGAGTCTAAAATAGAATTCGTTTCCTTCGATGAAACAGGAACTCAAACGAGTGAACAAACCGAAAATAATGTTACTTCTTCTACTTTTTATCTCGATGGAAATGGTAATTCGGGATATATTGTTAAGGTTGATGATGTCGATGCTTTCACGTTTTGGATTATTGATTATAGTTCTTGTCGCACTCAATTTAATAGCGTTTCTTGGGAAGAACTCGATGATAAATGTGATTATCTAAAATTGGTTTATGATGTTATTTCTCCTGAAATAAAATATTATAACCTTTCGGGAAATGCTTATTCTATCGATAGAGAATATGAAGTCTTCTATAACTCTCTTAATTGGAATGAAGAATCAAATGAATATTCGGATGAACCTAAAAGCATTAAACAAAAAAATATCGTTAAGGAACTTTCTATTGAAGCTCCTTTAAAAAATACAAAGTTTTATTTGTTAGATGATCAGTTTTCTATCGCTTTTGGATATAAAGATACTTTAATTTCTGCCGAATATAACGCTATCGCTGTTCAAACGCATTTAGTTGCCAAAGTCATTACTCGTGATGGTTTAAATGAACTTGATCGCGAATTGAAAGATGAAACTTCTGTTAAAGGTTCGGCTCCTCTAAACATTAATTTTACTAGCAATCCTAATAAATTTGATGGTCAGTATCTAAAATATTACGAATGGATAATTTCAGATGTGAAAGATTTCTCTAACTATATGTACAAATATCCTGACGAAAACTTAAATTTTACTTTTAATAATAGTGATACTTATTACGTAAAAGTTAGTGTTAGTAATGAATTTTGTACCAAAAGCGACTCAATAGAAGTAATAGTAACCGAATCTCAATTACTTATACCAAACGTTTTTACTCCTAATGGAGATGGACATAATGATGAATTTAGAGTGGTGTATCGCTCCTTAATTAAATTCCATGGAATAATCTTCAATCGATGGGGCGAAAAAGTATTTGAATGGGAAGATCCTGCCAAAGGATGGGATGGCTATTTTCGCCGTAAATTAGCTTCCTCTGGAGCTTATTATTACATTATTGATGCAGAAGGATCTGATGGCATTAAATACAAACGAAAAGGGGACATAAATCTTCTTCGTGGAAAAGAATAATATTTAAAAAGTCAAATATATTTTTCATTTTTTTTAACTATATTTGTTAAAGTAAAATAAAACTAAAATGTTACAAGATTATAAAACAATTCCCGTATTAGTACTAACTGGTTATTTGGGAAGTGGTAAAACCACTTTGTTGAATCATATTCTTCAAAATCAAAAAGGTATTAAATTCGCCGTTATCGTTAATGATATCGGTGAAGTAAATATTGATGTTGATTTAATTCAAAAAGGAGGAGTTGTCGATACTCAAGACGATAGCTTAATGGCGCTTCAAAATGGCTGTATTTGTTGTACCTTGAAGATGGACTTGATTAAACAAATTGAGGATATCGTAAATATGAAGAAATTCGATTATATCGTCATCGAAGCGAGTGGTGCAAGTGAACCTGAACCTATCGCACAAACATTAGTCTCGGTACAGCAAGCAAGCAAACGTCAATATGGTTTTGAAGTTTGCCGTCTCGATTGTGTTTGCACGGTCGTTGATGCTCTTCGCATGCAGAGCGAATTTGCTTGTGGCGAAGATTTAAATAAAAAACGTATCGATGAAGAAGATATCGAAAATCTTATAATTCAACAAATTGAATTTTGTAATCTTATTTTATTAAATAAAGTAAGTGAAGTCTCGCCTGAAGAATTAGGTCGCATTAAAAATATCATCAAAACACTTCAACCATACGCCGAAATCATTGAATGTGATTACGCTAATGTGGATGTGGAAGATTTAATTAATACTCGTCACTTCGATTTAGAAAAAAATGTCATGTCGGCGGGTTGGATAAAAGAAATGGAACGTGATATGACTGAAGAAGAAGAAAAAGAAGCTCGTGCCGATCATCATCACGAACATACTCATCATCACGATCACGATCATGACCATGAATGTGATGACCCTAATTGCAGTTGTCACCATCATCATGACCACGATCACGAACACGAATGTGATGATCCTAATTGCAGTTGCCACCATCACCACGACCACGATCACGAACACGAATGTGATGATCCTAATTGCAGTTGTCACCATCACCACCATAATAAAGAAGTAGGTGAGTATGGTATTGGTACATTCGTATATTATCGCCGTGGTCCTTTTGATGCCGAAAAATTTGATAAATTTGTAAGTAAAAATTGGTCTAAAAATATCATTCGTTCTAAAGGAATTTGTTATTTTACTGCCAATGAGGATATGTCGTATGTATTTGAACAAGCTGGGGTTCAAAAAAATCTGCAAGAAGCTGGACAATGGTATTGTACAGCCCCTAAAGATGAATTGGAACAAATTATTGCTCGTAATCCTGATATTTTAAAAGATTGGGATGAAAAATATGGCGATCGTATGCAAAAAATTGTGTTCATCGGTCAACGAATGGACAAAGAAAGCATTATTCGCGAATTGGATGCTTGTTTGGCTTAGAGTTCGTATCAATAAGTTCACACCTTAAAATTATATAATATGGAAAACAAAATTAAAGTTCACGGAAAGGGCAAAAGCCGTACCGTTCTTGGGATTGTAAATGCCTATCTAAAAATCAATCCTGAAACGACAGAAAGTCAGTTGAATGAAGCGTTTCCAGCTAATTTACATGCACCGAATGATTGTGCTATCTTCGTTGATGTAAATAAAGTACAAAATTCTGATGATCCAACGTTTAAAAAGAGATTTTTTGAACGTGAAGACGAACAGGTGGTGTTGAATGATGGAACTCATTTAGCAATGATGGAAAGTTGGAGTGAAGAAGATTACCAAAAAGTAATTAAAATCGCTAAAGATTATGGTATTGAAGCAGAAACCGAACCTGTAGAAGCATTTCAAAGAGGAAGTTATACTTTAGAATTTTTAAATGGATTTGATCCTGATAAAAAATCTAAAAAATGTAAATGCAAATGGTGGTGGTGGCTACTCCTAATTCTTTTGTTATTATTGATTTTCTTATTGTTGTTCTACAAATGTGGTAAATGCGACAAATCTAAATGCTCTCAAGCTGTCGAATCTACCGAAACGGTTGTAGAAGATACTCAAAATGCCATAGACGAAACAGTCCAAAATGCTGCTCAAGATGCTGAAGAAGCATTAGATGCGGTGGAAGAAGAAGTCTCTGAACTACAAGAAGATGCTGAAGCTCTTAAAGCGGCTGCTGAAGCAGAATTAGAAGCTAAAAAAGAGGCTTTCGCCAAAATAGTAGGCGATAGTCAGGTGGCATTTGAAAAGGCAAGTAGTAATGTGGCATCTACAAGCAACGAAGCTCTTGAAAAAATGGCTAATTACCTTAAAGAAAATAAAGATGCGGTTCTTACCATCACTGGTCACGCTTCTCCTGATGGATCGAAAGAATATAATCAAATACTTTCTGAGAAAAGAGCCGAATCGGTTGCTAATCAATTGAAAAAATTAGGCGTTGCTGCCGAACAACTTAAAACCATTGGTGCTGGTGCTACCGATGGTGGTGATGAAAGTAATCGCAACGTTACCTTTAGTTTATAATTTCTCTTAAACCTAATAAAAAAAACGGATGTTATGTTATCATAACGTCCGTTTTTTATTTCTATAGGTAGTTGATTATTCTTCACTCTCAAAATAAAGTTTATAATATGCCATCCCTTTTTGTGTATCAAAACCTCTTTGAATAAAATTGTGATTTCCATGCACATAAATATGAAAATTCCTATCTAATTTGATGACACTCCTAAATTTTGAATTCTGCTTTTTAACGGCTTTTTCTGAAATGGTAAAATTATCGTCGTTATTAAACATAAAACCTCGCTCATTTTCAAAATTATGCTTGTATTCTTCAAAGGCCGTTTGCACTTCTGGAGTTGCTAAGACTTCTTGATTAAACTTTTCTTCATCAAATAATTTGTTGGCTTTAAAAAAGTTAAACGAACGATTTAGCATGTCTATTTGATCTATACGTTCAACTTTACTTTCCTCATTATAAACATCTTTAACAAAATCTTTGCATAAATCCATATAATTTTGTGTCATGAAATAACTATCCTGACGAGGTTCTACAGCCAAAAATTTATCTTTAAAGAAAACAGCCTCATTTTTGCTCACTTTATCAACAATAGATACCCAATATCCATTTTCTGGTTCTGTATTAAAAATCAAACAACCTTTGTCTAATTTCCGAATATTGATTCCTTCCTCACTAGATACTTCATACGAACGATCTTGAGGATAAATTTTCAAAAATGTTTCTTTATTTTCTGATTTGAAAATACCTAAACACTGGGTTACAACATTATTTACATCAATATTTTCAAATAAAACTAAATAAAATTCTCCTTGTTTTATCTGAGGATATACCGAACATTGCAATAAATGGTCTGCTATTATTTTAGAATTTTCGATAAACGATTCTGTGTCACTAAAGACATCAGTAGCACAGCGATAAACAATATTTTCTCCTGGATTTTCAAAACTAAATAACGTGTCGTCTTTAAAATTGGCAAGAAAATATTGTTTCAATAAATCAGGAATCATATTTTCTTCCTCATTTTGAGGTAATTCTACACAGGTCTCTGAGTAGGTGTTATCCAAACCATCAGTGATTGAACCAATTTGGTGTACAATCATTTGTTTTATTTTAGCATTTTGAAAATCAAATATCATTTCCGTCTTTTTTATAATGTCAAATCAATATTTAATAATATGCAAACAATAAAAAATAAGGGGAATTTATTTATTCCAAATCTCCCAAGCTTTGATAGCTTGTTTTTCAAGCATTTCTGCACCATTTTTTATCAATGCCCCTTGTTTTTCTCCAAATTCCAAAAATTTAGTTTTTGCAGGATTATATACCAAATCGTATAATAAATGCTTCTCTGATAAAAAATGATACGGAATATTGGCATATCCCTCAGTTTTAGGAAAGGTACCTAGTGGTGTACAATTTACAATTACAGTATATTCATTCAGTAATTCTTGTGTGATTTGCTCGTATGTTATACAACCTTCTTTGACTGTTCTCGAAACAAACATAACCTCTAATCCTAATTTCTTCAAACCATAATTTACGGCTTTCGAAGCTCCTCCTGTACCTAAAACTAAGGCTTTTTTATGAAATGGTTTGAGTAGGGGACGAATACTTTCACAAAAACCATAAACATCACTGTTGTAACCAATTAACTTGCCATCTGCAAACTTAATTACATTTACAGCACCAATTTCACGGGCTTCTTCCGATAAATCATCTAAGTATGGAATAACTTGCTGTTTGTATGGAATCGTTACGTTTAACCCCGATAATTCATTATCTTTTATTAAATTTCTAAAATCTTCAATACTAGGTAATTCAAAATTAAGGTATTGAGCATCTATTTTTTCTGCCGTAAATTTTCGAGCAAAATAATCTTTTGAAAAAGAATGTACTAGTGGTTTACCTATCAATCCAAATAGGCGTGTTTTCTTTCTCTTTTTTAAGAAAAATTTAATTATAAAATACATAACCACTAATGCGACTATAACAAGAATTATCATAGACAATTCGTCGTTGTATTTGTTTATCATATCTTGTTGTCCCTGAGCAATATATCCAAGTATAGCCAAAACAATATTCCATGCACCTGCCCCTAAAAACGTAAATATCATAAAACTAAATATATTCATTTTAGCCAAACCTGCAGGAATGGAAATTAATTGACGAATGCCTGGTATAAATCGTCCGATAAAAGTCGAAACTTTACCTTTTTCATTAAAATACGCTTCACTTTTTTTAATTTTCTCCGAATCTAATAGAAATAAATGCCCCAATCGACTGTCAGCAAATTTATAAATTACTATACGACCCAACCATAATGATAGGTAATAGTTGATTAACGCTCCAATCAAAGCTCCAATGGTACCAAATAGTACTACTAAAAAAATATTTAATGAACTCTCTGGCTTGCTCGCTATATAGGCTGCTGGCGGAATTACTATTTCTGATGGAAAAGGAATAAACGAACTCTCAATTATCATCAAAAAGGTAATGGTTCCATAATTGGTATGAGCCTCATACCATTTTTCTACTTTTTGTATAAGCGAAAGATTTTCAGATTCAACAATGTGATTTTCTTGAGCAAAAATGCTTATAGAAAATATTACTAACAGACTAATTATCAACGTTTTTTTCATTCTTTTCCTTTGTTTTTGTATTTTTTTTCTTCTATTTCTTTTAAATAAATCAAAGCCTCTGGATAATATTCGTTGAAAAACGAGATTGTCAAAGGAGATTCTTGGTAGGCCTTTTTGGTATATTGTTTGCCTTTCATCATTTTACCTGTTTTAAAATAACAGACCGCCAATAGCATACTTATTCCTCTATAATCTTCTTCGTATTTTACAACATTACGATAACATTTTAAAGCCTTATCAAACTTTTCTACATCAAAATAAAGATTACCTAAATAAAACCAAGCATCAGGATTTGTAGGGTCAAGTTTAACCGATTTATTTAAAGCCTCATAAGCCTTATCTAATTTATTTAATTCAAAATAACATTCTCCCATAAGATAATTTATAAGAGGATCTTCAGGAGATAATTTTACAGCTTTTTTTAGATATGGTTCGGCTAATTTAAATTTGTCATTTCGCATATAACTATCGGCAATTCCTATTATTGCTGACAAATTTCTATCATTCATTTCTAACGATAATTTGAAATGCTTAATGGCTTCTTCATATTCTCCCATTTCTGAATAGGAACTTCCTATATATAAGTGATGATCGTTACGCTTAGGGTCAATCTTAATACACATATTCATCATTTCAATAGATTTTTCAAACGAACGAATAGCAAAATAAATCAACCCTTTTTTAAACCAACCACTATATTCTTTTTCATTTATTACCGTTACATAATCAAAAGCCTCTATAGCTTTTTCATAATCTCTTTTATTATAATAAACTTCTCCTATATTATACCAAATATCTTCGTAATATGGATTTTTATCTAATAGCTTATTATAACATTTTATGGCTTCGTCAAACTCTAGTATAGTCTCACAACAAAGAGCTTTTTCGTAATAATAAAGATCAACGTTTGGATTTTTCTCAATGGCTTTATTATAATAAACAACAGCATGTCTATACTTGTAACACTCCATCAATAAACGAGCTATGTCAATACATAAACTCTCAATATCTTCAACCGTTTCTTGTGCGACTAGTTTATTCAATATACTTAATGCTTCAAGAGCTAAATCGTTATCGGTATCAATGCCAAAAAAAGTAGGAACATTCTTATAATTCTCAATACTAATATGCATTAAACACGATGCTTTTATAAATAAAACTTCACCATCAATTGTCTCGGTTTTTTCTATTTCATTTATATACTCTAACGCTTTTTTATATTCTTCCTGAAAAAATAATCTTTTGGCATAAGTAAAATTGTACATAGGATTTGAACTATGTAATTTCTTTCCATACGCTAAAAGATTATCTAATTCTTTGTTTTTATCATAATAAATATAATAATTCAGTATCAATATAATTTCATCAATATCAAGGTAAATGGATTCGTTATTTTTGATTGAATCCTCGTACCTTTTTACTAAATCCAATTCAAAATCATTTTCAGAAGAAGGCTGTTCTTTATTAAAAATCATAAGTTTATTTTTTTACAAAAATAGAAAAAAGTTATTAGTTACCATATATTATCCATTATTTAATGGTCGTTTTTAAATAAAAAATCTCCATGACCAACTTCCAACTATCAACTCTTTTAATTACCTTTGTCACCGAAAGGATAAAAACAGTTGCCAATGAAAAAAAATCTACTTCTTTTATTTTTACTTATAACCTTTAATTTTCAAGCTTTCGCTGGTGTTTTATATTTGGCTGTCGAATCAATGGATACTCACGAAAAGGGTGGTGTAGCTATAGGTTCTGATTATATTGTTATATCGGTTGAAAATCATGAAGTATTCAAAATTAATGGGTACGATAAAGGCTTTTTTGAACTTGAAAACATTGCTGGTAAAAAATTCTTATTTTGTTATAATTCAGAAATTTGTATTCTCTTCGATGATAATGAAGAAAATAAAAACAATGAAAAAAATACCAAGAATTACGCTATAGATAGCAACGTTTCTTATTTCGACGATAATTCTAATCTCAATATTAATTTTAAAAATATTCACGAAAAAACGATTACTGCCAATGGCGTTTCATTTAATATGATAAAGATTAAAGGGGGAAGCGTTACTATGGGTAGTGGAAAATCAAGCCACAAAGTAAATGTGCCCGACTTTTACATTGGTCAGGTAGAGGTGACTCAAAAATTGTGGGACGCCGTAATGAATCCTCAAAGCAAAAAATTTGGTAATCTTAATCCAGTGACAAATGTTACTTTGGAAGATTGCAAAATTTTTGTCGAAAAATTAAGTAAACTAACTAAAATTCAATTCTCAATAACCTCTGAAGCTCAATGGGAATATGCGGCTAAAGGGGGTGAAAATAATTTTAAATACTCGGGTAGCGACAATTGTAATGAAGTAGCCTGGACAATCGAAAATTACCGACCAGAAATCTTTTATGTCGGACTAAAACGTCCAAATAAATACGGACTTTTTGATATGAGCGGAAATGTAAGTGAATTATGCTTCGGAAATATTATTAAAGGTGGCTCTATCCACGACGAGGCTTCTCAATGCTATGTTTCAAATCGTATGTCCACTAAATTGGCTAATATGAGTTATGTTGGCTTTCGCTTAGTCATTAATGCAAAATAGTTTTTTTCGAAAAAAATCTATCATAAATCAAATTTGAAAATATAGCTCAATTATACAAAACACTCTATTTGCCCCTTTATTTTAATTTTAAGACATTTTAATATTTTTTACGATAGGTTATCGGTGTTGATAATTAAATCGAAAATTTTGCATTTATTTGGTAAAATTTATGTAATTTAGCACGATTTTAAATTTTAATACATATAAATCGTGGAATTAGAAAGAATAACCAAGATTGATATTGGTAACGAAATGAAGAAAGACTACATTGACTATTCAATGTCGGTCATTGTTTCACGTGCATTACCCGATGTAAGAGATGGATTGAAACCTGTACATCGTAGAGTCCTTTTCGGAATGCACGAATTGGGAAATACATCTACAAGTCCAACAAAAAAATGTGCTCGTATCGTCGGTGAAGTAATGGGTAAGTATCACCCACATGGTGACTCTTCAATTTATGGAACTTTGGTACGTATGGCTCAACCTTGGGCAATGCGTTATTTGTTGGTTGAAAAACAAGGAAACTTCGGTTCTATCGATGGTGATGGTCCTGCTGCAATGCGTTATACCGAAGCTCGTATGCACAAACTAGCAGAAGAAATGCTTGCGGATATCAACAAAAATACGGTTGATTTTCAAAATAACTTCGATGATACTTTGCAAGAACCGCTTGTATTGCCTACCAAAATCCCTAATTTACTTATTAATGGTGCTTCTGGTATCGCTGTAGGTATGGCAACCAATATGGCTCCTCATAACTTGAGCGATTCAATTGATGCTATCGATGCTTATATTGATAATAAAGATATTGATATTGAAGACCTTATCAAAATTATTAAAGCACCTGATTTCCCAACTGGAGGTTCAATTTATGGATATGCAGGGGTAAGAGATGCTTATTTGACTGGTAAAGGTCGTATCGTCATTAGAGCTAAAGCAAATATCGAAAGTGATCACGATAAAGATCGTATCGTGATTACAGAAATTCCTTATATGGTTAATAAATCAGAAATGATTATGCACATTGCTAATTTAACCAAAGAAGGAAAAATTGAAGGAATTAGCGAATTACGCGACGAAAGTAATAGTGAAGGTATTCGTGTAGTTATCGAAATAAAACGCGATGCAAATGCTAGTGTTGTTTTGAATAAATTATACAAATTCACCGAACTTCAATCGTCTTTCAGTGCTAATAATATCGCCTTAGTGAAAGGTCGCCCTAAATTACTTACCTTAAAAGATATTATCGAAAACTTCGTCGAACATCGTATGGATGTGGTTACTCGTCGTACCAAATTTGAATTGGAAAAAGCCGAAGCTAGAGCTCATATCTTAGAAGGTTTAATTATCGCAAGCGACAATATCGATGAAGTTATCGCTATCATTAAGGCTGCTCCAACTCCTGATAAAGCAATCGAAAACTTAATAAATCGCTTCTCGTTGAGCGAAATTCAAGCAAGAGCAATCGTAGAAATGCGTTTGCGTCAATTAACAGGACTAGAACAAGATAAACTTCGTCAGGAATACAACGAATTGATGAAAGAAATCGAACGTTTGAAAGAACTTTTAGCAAGCGATGATTTGAGAATGAAACTTATCAAAACTGAATTGCTTGAAATTAAAGAAAAATATGGCGATGAACGTCGTACTGAAATCGTTTATTCTTCTGAAGAATTCAATCCTGAAGATTTTTACGCTGATGATGATATGGTAATTACCATTTCTCATTTAGGCTATATCAAACGTACCGCTTTAGCTGAATTTAAAGTTCAAAATAGAGGTGGCGTTGGTTCTAAAGGTAGTGCCACTCGCGATGAAGACTTTATCGAATACATTTATCCTGCTTCAATGCACAATTACATGTTGTTCTTCACTCAAAGGGGTAGATGCTATTGGTTGAAAGTTTATGATATTCCAGAAGGTACTAAGAATTCTAAAGGTAGAGCTATTCAAAATATGCTTAATATCGAAAAAGATGATAAAGCTACCGCATTTATTACAACTAAACAATTACAAGACGAATCGTATAACACTTCTCACTACTTGATGTTCTGTACCAAAAATGGTGTGGTTAAGAAAACAAGTCTAAGTGCTTATGCTCGCCCTCGTCAAAATGGTGTTAATGCTATCACTATCCGCGAAGACGATAAAGTAATTGAAGTAGCATTGACCGACGGAAAAAGCGAAATTATCTTGGCTACTAAGATGGGTCGTGCTATTCGCTTCAATGAAGAAAAAGTCCGCGAAATGGGCCGTACAGCAACGGGTGTTCGTGGTGTTTCATTAAATGGAGCTAACGACGAAGTTATTGGCATGATTTCTGTAGAAGATATAGAAAAGGAAACCATAATGGTAATTTCTGAAAAAGGATTCGGTAAACGTTCAACAATCGACGACTACCGCATCACCAACCGTGGTGGTAAGGGTGTTAAGACGCTCAATATTACTGATAAGACTGGTAATTTGGTCGCAATTAAATGCGTAACCGACGAAAACGATTTGATGATTATCAATAAATCGGGCGTTGTAAGTCGTATGAAAGTAACCGATTTCCGCGTAATGGGACGTGTAACTCAAGGCGTTAGAGTTATTAATCTCGAAAAACGTAAAGATGAAATTTCTTCCGTTTGTAAAGTTCTAGCCGATGATGAAGAGCTTCCTATCGATGACGAAAACGAAAATTCAAACGATGAAAATGAAAATAATAATGAAAATATGAACTAATTAAAGAAACAAGACTATCATGAAAAAAATCTTAATTTTGATATCAGGTGTGTTGGTGGCACTAAGTGCTTCTGCACAAAAATCAGCCGTTAATGCTGCTCAAGGCAAACTTTTTGATCCAATCGACCCTAAAGGAGCTATCAAATTGATTACTCCAGCATTGGAAAATGAAGAGACTAAAAATGATGGTAAAACTTGGTTCATAGCAGGTAACGCTTACTTTATGTTGGGTGAAGAAGAACTTAAACAAGAAGTGATGGATCAAGATTCAAATCATAAATTGGTGGCTGCTGATGCTTTTGAACATGCTTATAACTGCTACCTTGAATCTCGTCGCTTGGAACAAATTCCTAACGAAAAAGGTAAAGTAAAAGATCGTTTTAAAAGCGAAATCGCAACCAAAATGAAACAAACCTTGCAAACATTCTTGGCTGCTGGTTCTGAATATAATAATTTGAAAGATTACGACAACGTCATCAAAAACTTTAAATTGTTCCTTGATGTACAAAAAATGGATGTTTTAGCTAACGATAAAACACTTTCTACCGATTCGCTAAATAATCAAATCACTTTCTATGTTGGAGAATTTTCTCTAATGCAAAAAGATGAAGCTACCGCTACTCAATATTACGAAAGTTTGATTGGTAAAAACTATGAAGAAGAAATTGTTTACGATCGTTTGGTAAATATCTATAAAGATAAAGATGAAGCTAAATTCTTAGATATCATCGAAAAAGGTATTGCTAAATTCCCTAAAAATCCTGTTTTCATCCAACATCTAATCAATTATTATATTAGTAAAAATGAAAACGAAAAAGCTATTACTTACATCAATACGGCTCTTGAAAAAGATCCTAAAAACGTTGATTATCTAAATGTTAAGGGTAACTTGTTACAAGATATTAATGATTACAAAGCCGCTAAAGTTGTTTACGAAGAAATCATTAGCATCAATCCTAATCATTTAAAAGCTAATATGGGATTGGGTGATATTTATTTCACCGAAGCAGAAGATATGTACGATAAAGCTTCTAAAATTTTAGATGATAAATTATATACCTCTAAAATGAACGAAACTAAAGCGGTTTACAAAAAATCATTAGATTACTATACCAAAGCAAGAAATTTAATTGACGAAATCAATCCTGCTTTGGAAAAACGTATCAAAAATATTAAAATTAAAGCTCAAATTAAATAAGCTTTTTAATAAACACAATAAATAAAGGTCGTCAAACAAAGACGACCTTTTATTTTTATAGAATAAAAAAAGTCTATAACGCCTTCCTCTGTTATAGACTTTTGTATTTAATGTTAATTTATTACTTAAATTCAGAAGTAAAGTGGAATCGGATTTTAGGGAAATCTTGTTGTGCCATGCTCAACATATAACCCGAATCGGCAAGAAATACATCTCGTCCTTCTTTATCTTTAGCCATGAACTGCATTTTACGCTTTTTGAAATTCTCCAATTCAGCAGCATCGTCACTTTCAATCCAACACGCCTTATACAACGAAATTGGTTCCCATTTACATTGGGCACCATACTCGTGCAACAAACGATATTGAATCACTTCAAATTGCAATTGACCTACAGTACCAATAATCTTACGACCGTTAAATTGATTAACAAACATTTGAGCTACACCTTCATCCATCAATTGCTCAATACCTTTATTCAATTGTTTGGCTTTCATTGGATCTGAATTTTCAATATACTTAAACATCTCTGGAGAAAAACTTGGCAATCCTTTAAAGTGCAATTCTTCACCCTCTGTTAATGTATCCCCAATTTTAAAGTTTCCTGTATCAGGTAAACCTATAATATCTCCAGCGAATGCTTCATCTACAGTTTCTTTTTTCTGCGCCATAAACGCAGTAGGAGATGAGAAACGCATCATTTTTCCATGACGAATATGCTTATAATTGGCATTACGCTCAAAACGACCAGAACAAACTTTTATAAATGCAATACAACTGCGATGATTAGGGTCCATATTCGCATGTATTTTGAAAATAAATCCCGTAAATTTTTCTTCTTTAGGGTCTACTACACGCTCAAGTGTTTGAGTCGGACGTGGCGAGGGCGCAATTTCGGTAAAACAATCCAATAATTCTTTTACACCAAAATTATTCAATGCAGAACCAAAAAATACGGGAGCCAATTGTCCTTCCAAATAAGTCTCTTTATCAAAAGTAGGATATACCCCTTCTATTAACTCTAAATCGGCACGCAATTTATCAGCCAATGCGTTACCTACATTATCATCTAATTCGGTACTCGCAATATCTACAGTCTTATATTCTGTAATGGTTTGTTTACTTGGAGTATATAAATCCAAACGTTTTTCGTAAATATTATATACACCTTTAAAACGCTGACCTTTATCAATTGGCCAACTTAATGGACAAACACTGATTTTAAGTTCTTTTTCTATTTCATCAAGCAAATCAAAAGGATCTTGACCATCTCTATCCATTTTATTGATAAAAACAATCACAGGCGTATTACGCATACGACAAACTTCCATCAACTTACGTGTTTGCATTTCCACACCTTTGGCTGAGTCGATAACAATAATTACACTATCAACCGCTGTCAATGTACGATAAGTATCTTCAGCAAAATCTTGGTGACCTGGGGTATCCAAAATGTTGATTTTATAACCATTATACTCAAATCCCATTACGGAAGTCGCTACCGAAATTCCACGTTGCTTCTCTATTTCCATCCAGTCGGATGTGGCAGTCTTCTTAATTTTATTCGATTTTACAGCACCTGCAATGTGAATAGCTCCACCAAAAAGCAACAATTTTTCTGTTAAAGTTGTTTTTCCCGCATCGGGGTGACTAATAATCGCAAACGTGCGTCGGCGTTCAATTTCTTCGTTAAGCGTCATAGTTAAATTTTTTGAATTGCAAAATTACTAATTTTTATAAAAATAATCAAATATCACCTCTATGTTATGGTAGTAATTTTTTCACTTTTCTCAATTATCTTTTCACTTTTTCTTTTGTCTTTTTTACTATCTTTGTATGACAAAAAAATTATAACTATATGAACGCAACTTGGTTTGAATGCAAAATTCGCTACGAAAAAATGAGCGAAGATGGAAAAATAAAAAAAGTAAATGAACCTTATTTGGTTGATGCTGTGTCGTTTACAGATGCCGAAACTCGTATCAGCGAAGAAATGAAACCTTACATCAGTGGGGAATATACCATTTCTAATATTAAACGTGCTCGCTATACCGAAATCATTCCTAACGAAACAGGGGATAGATGGTTTGTTTGTAAAGTAAAACTCATTATTGTCGATGAAGAAAAAGGTACTGAAAAGAAAGTCGTACAAACCATGCTTGTTCAAGCTTCTGATATTCAAGAAGCATTGACTAATCTTAATAATTTTATGAAAAGTAGTATCAGTGATTACGAAGTTCCAAGCATAGCCGAAAGTCCTATCCTTGATTATTTCCCTTATGAAGCTAAAATTGTTACTACAAAAGAATCTAAAGACGAACAAGCTATTGTTGACATTCTCGATAATAACCCTGTTACAGAAGAATAAATGATTGATTTTGAGACTACTATAGCCGCTATTTCAACACCATCGGGAGTCGGTGGTATTGCTGTTGTGCGTGTTTCTGGAAAAAACGCTTTTCACATTTGTGACCAAATTTTTACTTCCATAAACGGAAATAAAATAGCTGATACAAAAGGCTACCATATCCTTTTCGGAAAAATTTTTGACGGGGATAGAGTAGTGGATGAAGTGCTCGTTTCTATATTCAGAAATCCGAATTCGTTTACAGGTGAAAACACCGTCGAAATTTCATGTCACGGATCTCTTTACGTGCAACAAGAAATTCTTCGTCTGCTGCTTAAATCGGGAGCTGTATTGGCTTCTCCAGGCGAATTTACACAACGGGCTTTTATGAACGGCAAACTCGATTTGTCACAAGCAGAAGCTGTAGCCGATTTAATTGCTTCTAAATCGGAGGCTTCTCATCGTTTGGCTATCAATCAGTTACGTGGTAGTTTTTCAAGTGAATTATCCAATCTTCGTAATAAACTACTGACATTCACATCTTTAGTCGAGTTGGAATTAGATTTTTCTGAAGAAGAAGTCGAATTTGCCAATCGTAAACAACTGACAGATTTAGCGGTTGACATTCATAAAAAGATTGAGAATTTAGCAAAATCATTTCGACTTGGAAACGCTATTAAAAACGGTATCCCTGTTACAATTGTAGGAGAAACTAATGTCGGAAAATCTACATTATTAAACCGATTGTTACATGAAGATAAAGCCATTGTAAGTGATATTCATGGTACTACTCGTGATGTGATTGAGGATACCATTGTCATCAATGGCGTTCTTTTCCGTTTTATTGATACGGCTGGTATTCGCGAAACCAATGATACTATCGAAAATCTTGGTATCGAAAAAACGTATCAAAAAATGGCCCAAGCTGAAATTGTACTTTGGGTTATTGATGCTCGCGAATCTATTGATAATATCAATAAAATGGCTCAAAATATCTTATCACAAACAACTGATAAGAAATTACTCGTTGTAATCAATAAAAATGACCTTATTGATGACGCTAAACGACAAGAAATAAGTCTGGTATTAAAACAACAAGAAAGCCTCTTTATTTCAGCTAAAAAAGAAGAAAATATTCACACTTTAGAAGAAAAACTTTACCATATTTCTCAAATGGAGAGTCTTGGTCAACAAGATATCATTGTGACCAATATGCGTCACTATGAGGCTCTTTGTCAGGCTCTTACAGCTATCGAAAGGGTAGAGGACGGACTCAATTCTGGTATTTCGGGCGATTTTCTTTCTCAAGACATACGCGAATGTTCTCATTATCTTGGTGAAATTACAGGCGAAATTACCAACGACGAAGTCTTAGGAAACATCTTTTCACATTTTTGTATTGGAAAATAGATTTTGCGTGGATGAAAAGATTAAAGAATCGAAAAATCAAGTATTCGGCAATATTCCTTCTCTGCTGGTTTGCCTTTCTGGTCTTTCTGGTGGATGGAGTTCTGAAATTCCAAACATTGGTTGACTATTTCGGCTCGTATGCTTTGGTAGAAGTTACATTGTTGCTATTGGTCATTCTACCCACATTGGCAGTTTATAAATTAACAAAAGAACAATAAAACAGAATCGAAATGAAAGTATTATTATTAAACGGCAGTGCCAACAAGAATGGTAACACTTTTACTGCACTATCGGAGATAGCCCGTCAATTGGAGAAGAATGGTGTAGAGTCGGAGATCATGCAGCTGGGCAACAAGCCCGTGCGTGGTTGCATTGCCTGTGGACAATGTCAGACGAAGCAATTAGGGCATTGTATCTTTGATGACGACATCTGCAACCGTATCGTTGAAAAGCTCAATGAGGCCGATGCGCTCATCGTGGGT